>ERZ773183.2502-NODE-2502-length-12287-cov-3.232423_pt1 | contig 12287 bp, 6 predicted proteins | sample MGYA00580532_ERZ773183 | MGnify/ENA primary metagenome ERZ773183 (study PRJEB29015, sample SAMEA2737791) | human gut metagenome | biome: human gut; feature: human-associated habitat; material: faeces | place: China | collected 2012 ... | reverse complement strand
CTGTGATTCCGAGGTTGTCGAAAATGTTTTTGAAAACTTCCATCGTTCACACCCTGTCTATGTTTGTTTTCTCTGTCATGAAATGGTAAGATGTACTTCGTTCGGTACATCAATATGGGCGCAGAAGCCCAATATTTTTCATTATAGCATAAACTATGACAAAGTAACATGAAAAGATGCGGAAAAAATGAAACTTCTTTTCCTATTTTTCCTATGAAAATAGAATGTATATGATTTTTCTATCGGTTTGCTAAAAATATCGAATTGATGTAAAATTCCTGAAAATCATTTCCATGTTTTGGTTGTTTTTGTTTTTGTACAAAAGGCAGAAGGGATTGACTTTGTTTATTTTTTGTGTTTTAATAACGGTATGAAGGAATATTTTTGATATTTTGCCAAAATAAAAGAAAATTCCTTTATTGTTGTCTGACACTAATGCACGTATTCATTTTATATTCTTAAGGAGGAAGATCCAATGGCAGTTAAATTTGCAAACAGAATGAATCTGTTAAAAGGTTCCGAAATCAGAGCTTTGTTGGCACTGACAGCAAAACCCGAAGTTATCTCTTTCGCAGGTGGTATGCCCGCACCCGAGCTGTTCCCTACAGAAGGCGTTAAGGAAGCGGCTTGTAAGGTAATGGATAATATGGGTAGAGTTGCGCTGCAGTACACAGGTACAGACGGTTTTGCATCCCTGCGTGAAAAAATCGTTGCAAGAATGGCAGCGAAAAACGATATCCATGTAAGCATCGATGATATCCTGATTACAAGCGGTTCTCAGCAGGGTCTGGATTTCTCCGCTCGTGTATTCCTGAACCCCGGCGATGTTGTTCTGGTAGAAAGCCCCTCTTATCTGGGTGCAATCAATGCGTTCAAGGCTTGTGAACCTACTTTCGTAGAAGTTCCTACAGATGATGCAGGTATGATTCCCGAAGAGCTGGATAAGATTCTGGCTACAACAGAAAACGTAAAAATGATTTACGTTATCCCCGATTTCCAGAACCCTACAGGCAAAACATGGACTCTGGAAAGAAGACAGAAATTCATGGAACTGATCAACAAATACGAAATTCCCGTTATCGAAGATAACCCTTACGGCGAACTGCGTTTTGAAGGCGAATTCCTGCCCTCCTTGAAATCCATGGATACAAAGGATTTGGTAATCTTCTTGGGTACAATGTCCAAGATTTTCGCTCCCGGTCTGCGTATCGGTTGGGTTTGCTCCACAAACGCAGAAATTCTGGGCAAATACAACTTCATCAAACAGGGTGCTGACCTGCAGTCCTCCACAATCGACCAGCTGATTACAAATCAGTTCTTGGAGGATAACGATTTGGATGCACACGTTGAAAAAATCAAAGCAGTTTACGTTAAGAGACGTGACGCAATGCTGAAAACAATGGAAGAAACCTTCCCGAAGGAAGTAAAATTCACACATCCCGAAGGTGGTCTGTTCACATGGTGCGTACTGCCCGAATACATGGACGCAAAGGTTATCGCGCCTCAGTGTCTGGAAAAGAACGTTGCTTACGTTCCCGGCGGCAGCTTCTTCCCTAACGGCGGTAAGGAAAACCACTTCCGTCTGAACTACTCCTGCATGCCTGAAGACAAGATTGTTGAAGGTATCACAAAGATTGCAGAGGTTCTGAAAGCAAACCTGAAATAATTAAGTCGAAATTAGGATTTCGACTGCTCAAGCCCTCCTTTTTGGAGGGCTTTTTTATGCCGAAATTGACAGTCTGTTTCAATGAGAATATAATGGATACAGTATGAAAAAGGGTGGACAGAGGATAGACAAAGTGGACAGAGTGGACAGGTAAAAAACACGAAAAAATTGCGAAAGCGGACAGGCAAAGGGTGGACGGAAGAAAGGAAAATTCCAATGGCAAAAGAGAATTTGTCCATACAGATAGAATACGAAAAAAAAGAGGGCGGCGTGGTGCTGAAAAAGCTGCATGGTCGCTGTGCGGAGCTGCATGTTCCTGCCAAGATTGACGGACTGCCCGTCATTGCGGTTGCCGAAAGGGCATTTGCGGCAGAAAAGGAGGCACCCCATGCGGAAATCGGCGAGGAGAAGGAGGCGAGCCTTTCCTTTGTGACGGAGCCACCTGCCGAAACCGCGGAGGGGCAGGCATTGCGAAGGGTTTTCCTGCCGGATACCATTGCGGAAATCGGGGCGTATGCCTTTTCGGGCTGTGCCGCACTGGAACGGGTGCATTTGCCGGAGAGATTGACGGCGGTTTCCAAGCGGATGTTCGATGGCTGCGGGGCGCTGCAGGAAATTTCCCTGCCGAGGGCGGTCAGAAGCATCGGGGATTATGCGTTTTACGGCTGTGAACGGCTGAAGGAGCTTCGCCTGCCGGAGAGCGTGGAAAGCATCGGGCGATATGCCTTTTATAACTGCCGCAGGATGGAGAAAATCAATATCCCGCTGGCGGCAAGGGAATTAAATACGGGGCTGTTTCTGAACTGCGACAGTCTGAAACACCTTTCCTTCGGGCGTTGCAGACATATCTCCGATTTGATTTCGGGACTGAACCATGAATTGCAGCTGTCGATTGATTTCCCCATCGAGGGCGGCGAAACGAAGCACGCAGAGCTGGTACTGCCCGATTTTCAGTATGAATATATTGAGGATACGCCGGCAAGGCTGTTCCATCAGGTGAATTACGGCACGGGGCATATTTTCCGCCAGTGCATCGGAAATTCCGAGATTGATTTCCGCCGTTATGATGAGATTTTCTATCTGACGAAGCGCGAGGATGCCGCGGAAACGGTGCTTTTGCTTGCCATGAGCCGCCTGCGGTATCCGTATCGCTTGCAGGAGAAGCACAGGGAGGTCTACCTTGATTATCTGCGGGAGCATTTGCTCTGGGCGGCGGCGTATTTCATGGAGCAGAAGGAGGGGGAAACCCTGCGGCTGTTCGCGGATTGGGGACTGCTGACGGCGGAAACCACACCCGAATTGATTGCCCTTGCGCAGAAAAAGGGGCAGACCGCAGTGCTGAGCTTTTTGATGGATTATCAGCATAGGCATTTTGCCGCAACCAAAAAGAAAAAAACATTCGACCTATAATAATACATATTTTTGATATACCGCAGAACCATGAAATGGTTCTGCAAATGGGGGTACAGGGGAATCATTCCCCTGTCAGGGTGTGGGACAGCGTCCCACGGTTTTATGGTTATAGAAGGTGAGAAGGCATGAACGAAACACATCAAAACCTCATCCGTATCGGTACGGATATTTTAAGCGCATCGCGTAACGAGCTTTACCTTTCCATGCGCTTTCTTGATTTGGCACTCAGCGGTCTTAGGTACGAAATGAACCTTTCCTCATTGTACGTCGGGACAGACGGCGAAAAGATACTGTTTAACCCGCGCTACCTCGTACAGCGCTATCTGAGCGACCGCGTGCTTGTCAATCGCGCTTATCTGCACATGGTTCTGCATTGCCTGTTCCGCCATCCCTTCCATCTGAACCATCGGGATGAGGAACTCTGGCACCTCGCCTGCGATATCGCGGTGGAATCTATCGTGGATTCGCTGTCTGTGAAGGCGGTGCGGCTCGTTGTCTCCGATAAACGAAACGAAATGTACGATATGCTCCGCAGAGAATTGAAGGTGCTTTCCGCCGAGGGCATTTATCGTGTACTGGAAGAAAAAAAACTTTCCTTGCAGGAATTCGGTAAGCTGCAGCTGGAATTTTGGGTAGACGACCATGTCTTCTGGGAGCATCAGAAGGATGACGAGGACGAGAATAACAAGGACGGAGATAACCAGGATAACAGCAACGACCAACAGCAGGAGCAGGAGGAACAGGACGAAAAGCAGCAGCAGCTGGAGGAAAAATGGACAGAAATCGGGGAAAAGACCGAAACCAACCTCGAAACCTTCTCCAAGGATATGGGCGCAGAGGCAGGCGAGCTTCTGCAATATCTGAAGGTCGAGAACAGGGAACGCTACGATTATCGGCAGTTTTTGCAGAAATTCGTGACGCTCAAGGAGGATATGCGCGTGGATGACGATGCCTTCGATTTTATCTTCTATACCTATGGCTTGCAGATGTACGGCAATCTGCCGTTGATTGAAGCACTGGAATATAAGGAAGTGAAGAAGGTGGAGGAACTGGTGATTGCCATTGATACCTCCGAATCCTGCGAGGGGGAAACGGTGAAGCGGTTCTTAGAGGAAACCTACGCGATTCTTTCAAGCAGTGAAAGCTTTTTCCATAAAATGAACGTGCATATCATACAGTGCGATGCGGCGGTGCAGATGGATAAAAGGATCACCTCCAAGGAAGAACTGGCGCAGTTTATGGAGGACTTTGAGCTGAGAGGGAGCGGCGGTACGGATTTCCGCCCTGTGTTCCAATATGTTGATAAATTGATTGCCGAAAGGGCGTTTCAGAACCTGAAGGGTCTGATTTATTTCACAGACGGCTATGGCACCTTCCCCAAGCGCAGACCACCTTATGATGCCGCCTTTGTGTTCTATCATGAGGATTATACGGATGTCGGCGTGCCGCCATGGGCGATGAAGCTGATACTGGGGAAAGAGGATTTGTCCTTGGGACTGCCGTCTCATGGGCGTTAGGAGGATAGCATGAATATTAAAAAAGCGAAGGAAGAAATCAAATATGCCATTCAGGCGTATCTGGCGAAGGACGAGTTTGGGGAATACCGTATTCCTGCGGTCAGACAAAGACCCGTTCTGCTGATGGGCGCGCCCGGTATCGGGAAAACCGCCGTGATGGAGCAGGTGGCGAGGGAGTGCGGCGTGGCACTGGTATCCTACAGCATTACGCACCATACGCGTCAGTCTGCCATCGGGCTGCCCTTTATCAGCAAGAAGGGATACGGCGGAAAGGAATATACCGTAACGGAATACACCATGAGCGAAATTATCGCATCGGTTTATGATAAAATGGAGGAAACCGGTTTACAGGAGGGGATTTTGTTTATTGATGAAATCAACTGTGCCTCCGAAACGCTTGCGCCTGCCATGCTCCAATTTTTGCAGTGCAAGACCTTTGGGGCGCATAAGGTGCCGGAGGGGTGGCTGATTGCCGCGGCAGGCAATCCCCCCGAATACAACAAAAGCGTGCGCGAATTTGACGTAGTAACGCTTGACCGTGTGAAGAAAATCGACGTAGAGCCTGATTTTTCCGTCTGGAAGGAATATGCCTATCAGCAGGGCATCCATGGGGCGATTCTGTCCTATCTGGAAATTCGCAAGGATCATTTTTATGCCATGGAGACAACGGTGGATGGCAAGCGGTTTGTGACGGCGAGAGGGTGGGAGGATCTTTCTACCATCCTGAAGGTGTATGAGGATATGAATCTGCCGGTAGAGGAAGGACTGATTTATCAGTACTTGCAGCACCGCAGGATTGCAAAGGATTTTGCGAATTATCTGGATTTGTACCGCAAATATCGCACCGATTACCGCGTGGACGACATTTTGCAGGGGAGCTATACCAAGCAGGCGGTGACAAAGCTGCAGGATGCACCGTTTGACGAGCGGCTGAGCGTGATGGGACTTTTGCTGAGCAGGCTTTCCGAGGGCTTCCGAGGGGCATACGAGGCGGATTTGACCGTAACGGGACTGCATGGGGCACTGCTGGAGCTGAAGGAGAGGTTCAACAGCCCCTATTGCAAGGAAACGCCTTGGGAGAACCTCTTTACGGGACTGGTGGAGGAAAGAGAAGCTGCTTTTGCGAAGGAGCGGAAGGCGGGACTTCTGGAGAAAACGGCGGAGCATGCCTGCATGCGTGAATTGGAGCGGCTGCATTTCTTCCTTGCGGAGGGCAAGCGGAACGGCTGTCGGGAAAAAGAGGATGCGTTTGCGCTGGTGAAGGGACTTTTCGCAAAAGAGGCGGAAGGACGGGAAAACGCCATTGCGGATGCGTCTGCGATGCTGGACAATGCCTTTGCATTTTTGGAGGAAGCCTTCGGCGCAGGGCAGGAGATGGTTATCTTCATTACGGAGCTGACCACGAACTTCTATAGCGTGAAATTCATCAGCGAGAATGGCTCGGAGAAATATTATCGGTATAACGCGGAGCTGCTGTTTGATGAAAAGCAAAAGACGATTTTGCAGGATATTGAGAAGGCGAAAACGGAGCTGAATCTTCTGTTTTAAAGAAAAGAAAAAGGCTGTCATCCCTTTTACTGGAATGACAGCCTTTTTGATTGCTTTCGTTTAATATTTGCTCCAATCCGGCTCTGCGGTCAGTGCTGTCCATGTTTCATACTTGGAATCCTTCTGCTCATAGGTGTGGCTGTTGGTTGCCTCCTGCACAGCCAGATAATACCATGCGCCGGGCTGATTATCGGGCCATTTGGTCATGCTGTCCAAAAGGTCGGCCTTTGTTTCGGGCATACGGCAAAGCACACGGTTAATCAGTGTCATTGCCTCTGCTCTTGTAATCGGGGCATCGGGGTGGAAGCTGCCGTCCGTATAGCCGCTTACCCAGCCAAGGGTGGCGGCACGCTCAATTTCCTTTTCCGCCCAATGACCGGAAATATCCGTAAAGCTATTGTTTTCCTCTGCCTTACCGCTGTCAAAACGGGCGCAGATGGCGGCAAATTCCGCACGGGTAATGGGTGCCTGCGGTACAAAGCTGTTTGCTGTGCGACCCTTGAGAATATTCATGCCTGCCATGGTGGAAACTGCTGTGTTGTACCAGCTGTCCTCTGTTACATCGGCAAAATCGTTGTGCTTGCTGAGGTTTTCGCTGCGTACCTCCTCCTTCAGCAGGCGGAAGAAGATAGCGGCGGTTTCCGCACGGGTGATATTGCCCTGCGGCCTTACGTTGCCGTCTTTATAGCCTACAACATAAGCAAAATGATTGCTGCCGTTGAGCAAAGCGGGAACCTTTGTCGGCGTGGTTTCGCCGGTATTGTTGTCTTTGTTGTTATCCTTGTCCTTGTTTTCGTCTTTGCTGCTATTGTTGTTGTCATCACTGCTGCTGTGGTGCTTTTTGCCGAAGATATAGGTATAGGTTACATTGCCGCTGATACCGTTTTTTTCGGTATTTGGTGTCACATCCCAATGACCGGGGGTATTTTCATAGCCTGCGGCAGGAATCATAATGGAAGGAACATGGCTTTCATCCAATGTGCCGCTTGCAGAACCATTTGCCTGCGGATGCAGTACAACGGTAACCGTTTTATCCTCTGTGGTGTTGCCAGACCAATAGCCGTTTACGATTTTGAAGGTGACGGTGGCATTTTTTGCCCAGTGTGCATAAACGGTTTCCGCACGATCGAAGGGTCTGATTTTAAAATTAATGGGTTTTTCGGAGAAATTTTCTGCATTGTCATACCATCCAAGGAAGGTGTAGCCTTCCCTTACGGGGGGATACGGGGCATCAATACGGTTGCTGTTTGCAGGTACGGGGGCATAGCGTTTGTTCGGTTCGCCTTCCTCAGGCTCCCAATGGCCGCCGTTGGCATCAAAGGTAACAATGGGCCACCATTGCGCCACGAAATTCAAGTCAGACTTTATCGTCATATCCTGAATTGCCTTACTGGTGTAGAAGGTGCCTGTGACGGCAGAGGAATCCGCCGCATGGGTCGCAGGCTCGTCTGCGTCCTCTGCATCCTCTGTACCCTCTGTATCCTCTGTATCCTCTGTATCCTCCTGCTCTCCCTGTGTATCGGGTGGTTCAAAATCCCCCCAACCTTCGAAGTAGTAGGGGTGTGCAGGATCTGTGACGGGTGTGGGAACCGCTTTGGATACCTTGGCAAGTGTAGAGCCATAAGGAACGGTATAGCTGATTGTATAATCATCTGTATTAAAATGCCCCTGTGCAGGCTGGAAGTAGTCCGCATAGAAGGTTACGGTGCAGGGATCGTGTGTCCATTTGCCGTAAAGCGTGAGGTTTTTTGTGTCATTTGCGTTGTCTTCAGGGAAGGTATAACTGTCGCTAATTGCTGTGCCGGTTAATTCTTCGTTTGTATACCAACCGCTAAAACTCCATTTTTCATCATCAGAGGTTACGCTTTTAATCGTAAAGGTCGGATTTGTGCCGTTGCCATCTTCCTTCTTTTCCTGCTGTGCAGGCAGGCTCACACCCTCAGGTACCTCTGTGTCTGTTACCCAACGATAGGTAATCGTGTAGGTATCCGCTTTGGGGAAGGTATAGGTATACGCATAGGTGCCGTCCTCGGTGATGGCATCCGTATTGGTATTGGGAGCTTTATCTCCCCAAGTGCCGGGTGCTTTGTAGCCGTCCAACGGTGTCATATCCTGATTATCTACATGAGGAACCAAATCGGGTGTCAGCGTGCCTTTGCCGTTGCGCAGGGGAACATTGACGGTGACGGTTTCCGTATTATTTGTTTGGGTTATTTTTTTGTACCAATTGCTTTCCGTATTCCAACTGCCGTTTACAACGGTAAAGGTAACCGCTTTTGTGCCGATTTTCGTCCAACGGCCGTAAAGGGTGGTATTCGCTGTTAGGTTTTCGCCGCTTTCATTATAACGATCTGTGCAGGCGGGATCCTTATACCAGCCGTCAAATTCATACCCCTCTTTGGATGGTACGATGGGGGTAAAGGAAGCGGTTTCGCTGTCGCTCAGTGCAAGGGAAACGGTGGAAGGCAACTCTGCGTCTTCGGGGATGACAGAGCCAATCCATTGGAAATTTACATCAATGGAAGGAATCCAACGCCCATACAGGGTGAAATCACTGCCGAAGGCATCATATACGTTATCCTGATAGGCAACGTATTTTTTCCCGTCATACGTCGTCCAAGTTTTCTTTCCATTCTCCTCATGGTCAATGTTGTCATCCCAAAGACGGTACCAACCGTCAAATTTTAATTTCATGGTGTCGCTTGTGGTTTCATTTTGTTCCGGATTTGCGGGGCTGTGCTTCACACCACGCATGGCGTGCTCGTGGTCGGGCGGAGCGAAATCCGGTGTCCAACGCCCTGCCCATTCATAGTCCACACAGACGGGATCGGTAATGGTAATGACTGCTTTTACGCCGTAGGCAGTCCCTTTTGTGCCTACAGGGGGAATCGGCTGAAGGCTGAGTGCCGTTTGAATACTGTCACCACTGCCGATATCGGAAAGGCTCCGCTCGATGCGCAGAAAGGGGGTTGTGTCAAATTGCGGATTGTCGTTTGCATCATACCCCTTAAAGCGGTAATAATCCACAGAGGCAGTTTCGTTGATGGCACTGCTTGTAAGAATATGGTGTTTCTCTTTCAATTCATTCCAAGTATGCGAGGTGTGCGAGGTAGGCTCTGTGGATTTTTCTTGGAAGTTCCCCACATCGATATCCAGGCTTTTCGCATTTGGATTGACATTTGCGTCAATCTGAATCAGCAGTTCATTGAGCGCCTCATCAATATCATGCACTTGGCTCAAGCCCTTGAAATAGGGTGTGCCATCCAGTGTGTTGGAATTGCCGCAGATTTCGGCCATGGTGTTATTGAATTGTGTACGCTGTTCCTCTGAGGACATTCCGTTTTGCAAGTTCAGCGCACGGAAGTCACCAAAGCCGAAGATGGTAGCGTTATATTTATTTTTCAATTCCGTTGCCGCTGCCTGTGCCGCTTCGGGGCGGAGATTCTGAACGCCTACGCCGTTCTGATAGGGCAGAGAGCTGGCGGCAACAAAGATGATAAGGTTGCGGTCCTTGCCGTCTGCTTTGTGTGCTTGTGCAATTTTTGCCAACTGCTCTGTGATTTGCAGACCTGCATCCATACGGGAGGCACCTGCGTGCCAGGATACCATTTTATCAACATCAATGACATTCTTTGCCTCGTCAATGCTCATAAAAACATCTTTATAGTCTTCATTGGCAAGATAGCCTTTCGGCATCTCCGGCAGGGTTGTTTTGTCGTTATTGTCGTTATTGTCGTTACCTGTGATTCTGTCCCATTCTGTCCAACCGCTTTGGGAATGGAAGACAGGAGCATTGTTTTCACAGGTATAATAGCCTGTGTTCAAGCTGGGGTTTTGGGTTGCAGATAGCCTTTTGCCGGGGTGCTGACTTTCGATGTATGAATCGGATGAGCCGCTGTTATTGATACGCCCAAAGCCTGCGATTGCCACCCGATGTTCGCCTTTGGTGGGGGTAGGAAGATTTTGCAGCAGACTTTCCATGGAATTGAGAATATCCGCTCGCTCCTGCCCATACTGCGTTGTATCGTTTTGCGTATTCATAAAGGTGGATTGCTCTATCAAGAAGATGATATCGCAGGGCTTAACGGTGTGGGATTGGTCATCCGTATCCGTCAGATAGGCTTCGATTTGCGCTGTAATCTGCCCCGTTTCCGCTCCGCTGCTGTCCAAAGCGTGTTTCACTGTGGCGGTGACATGCTGCGTTGTGGTACTTTCCCCTTCTGCCAATGCGGAAGCAGGCAAAAGGGCGAGTATCATGGAAAACACCAAAAGATAAGAGAGTATGCGTGTTTTCATGAGATTCCTTCCTTTCTGCTATGAATGATTTTCGATAAAATTTGCTGTTTTTGACAATTTTTATTTTATTATAAGGAAAATACCCAGTCAAGCGGCTGCAAATAATTTCGAATGATTTTATATGGATTGAACAATCGCTATCAGGTTATTCTTCTGTCTAAATAATTTCGACTTTACTCAAAATGCTCCGGATGAAGTCCCGACCAGCCTGTTTGGGGCATGGTCAGCAGACGATAGATATCCTCCTGCTCTATCTCGAAATCGAAGATATCGAGGTTTGCCTTCATGCGCTGTGGTGCGGAGGATTTCGGCAGGGGCAGGACATTATTTTGCAGGCAGAAGCGCAGACAGATTTGCGCCGGACTTTTGCCGTATTTTTTCGCAAGCTCCAGAACCAGAGAGTCCTCCAGAAGCCGCCCTCTGCCAAGGGGACTCCATGCCTCCGCCTGTATGCCGCGGCTCTGGCAGAACTGTAATGTTTCATACTGCGGATAGCCGGGGTGAAATTCAAACTGATCAATCATGGGGGCGGTATTGGCGGTTTTCAGAACGTGCAGGAGGTGCTGCGGCAGGAAATTGCAGACACCGATGGCACGCACTGCGCCTTCATCATAGAGCCGCTCCAAAGCACGCCAGCTTTCCGTTACCAGCGGCTTCCAATCCGCGCCGGGGAAGGGCAGGGGCCAATGAATGAGGAACAAATCCAGATACTGCACCTGCAAATCCTTGAGGGAGGCTTCAAAGCTTGCCATCGTTTTATCATAGCCCAAATCCGTTTTCCAGACCTTAGAGGTCAGGAACAGCTCTCTGCGGAGGATACCGCACTGCCGCAGGGCGTTGCCAATCATTTTTTCGTTTTCGTATCTTCTGGCGGTGTCGATATGGCGGTAGCCGCAGTCCAGCGCATCCAGAATGATTTTTTCCTCCTGCACCAGATAGGTGCCAAAACCAAGGAAGGGCATTTCCGTACCGTTTTCCAAAATAAATCCTTTTTCACTAATCATGGCTGTTTCCTCCTTACCGTTTTTCCAACAGCGCAAGTGCAAGCGTTGTCAGCGTTTCTTTTGTATTTTTTTCGGGCGCACGCAGAACGATATCCAGCAGCTCTGCAAGGATAGTGCCTAGGATTTTGCCGTGCGGCGCACCGAGTGCCATCAAATCCTGCCCCGTTAGGGCAAGGGTTTTCAGAGAAAGGCAATCCCCTGCCGCAAGGATTTTTTCCAAGGCGGCTTTTGTTTCGGCGTGGGGAGAGGTGGGACGCAGGATGCTTTGCAGAAGCAGAAGCTGCGCTGTTGCCTCCTGTCCGATGGTGCTGAGCTTTTTGCGGAGCGGATAGGGCTCTGTCGGCAAATCCGCGGACAGCTCATCCAGAAGCAGGGAAATCCGCTTGATGGAGTGGTTATCGAGCCGCATACCTCTTAAAAAGCCCTTCACCTCGCCGATGGGGTAATGCTGCAAAACAATGCACCACCGCAGAATACTATCCTTCGGACAAAGGGAAATTTCCTCCAAAAGGGTCTGACTGTTTGCGATAAGGCTTGCGGAAAGGGTCGCATCTATCTGTGCGAGCAGACCGCTTTCCCAGAGCAGGGGCATTTTATTCGCAAAGGGCGCAAGCCAGAGCTTTTGCAGCTCTTCACGAATTCGCTCCGCACTGATTTTCTGAATCAGCGCCGTATTGGCGCAGAGCGCCGCCCATGTTTCGGGGTCAATCGCAAAGCCAAGCTGCGCGGAAAAGCGCACACAGCGCAGCATCCGCAGGGCATCCTCGCCAAACCGCTCCTTCGGGTCACCCACGCAGCGGATGATGCCCTTCTGCAGATCCTCATAGCCGCCGAAGCAGTCCT
>ERZ773183.2501-NODE-2501-length-12294-cov-3.469565_pt1 | contig 12294 bp, 12 predicted proteins | sample MGYA00580532_ERZ773183 | MGnify/ENA primary metagenome ERZ773183 (study PRJEB29015, sample SAMEA2737791) | human gut metagenome | biome: human gut; feature: human-associated habitat; material: faeces | place: China | collected 2012 ... | reverse complement strand
CCGCCTCCGGCGGCGCGCCGTCCCCGCGCTTTTGCAGCAGCGCCATGAAATGGCCCTCACCGCCGTGGCAGGGGTAAATGCGCCGGGTATGCTCTGCCGCGAAGGGGTGCGCGCCGCATCGGGCCGCCTCCCCGGGCGCGCCCGCGTTCGTCGGCGCGGGCAGCACCGTGAACTCCGGATGCCGCGCCAGAAAAGCGCCCACCTGGGCCTCGTCTTCCTCGGGCGCGAAGGTACAGGTGGAATAACACAGCATGCCGCCGGGCCGCAGCGCTGCGGCCGCGTCGTCCAGAATGGACGCGCCCAGCGCCGCGCATTGGGCCACCAGCGCCGCCGAATGCTGGCGCAGAGCCTCCGGCTCCTTGCGGAACATCCCCTCGCCGGAACAGGGCGCGTCCACCAGAACCTTATCAAAAAATGCCGGAAATGCCGCCGCCACACGCGCGGTGCTCTCATTCAGCACAAGGGCGTTTGTTACACCCATACGCTCCAGATTGCTTTTCAGCACGCCGGCCCGCGCCGCCACATATTCATTGGCCACCAGCAGGCCCTCCCCGCGCAGAGCGGCGGCCAGCTGGCTTGTTTTGCCGCCGGGCGCCGCGCACAGGTCCAGCACACGTTCGCCCGGGCGCACGCCCAGCAAACCCGCCGGCACGCTGGCCGACGGCTCCTGCACATAGAACACGCCCGCGTGGTGGTACGCATGGCGGCCCGGGCGCAGCTGCGGGTCCGTCAGCAGAAATGCCGCGTCACAAAAAGGCGACGGCTCCAAACCGAAATCCACCGCCGCGGCGAACTCCTGCGGCGCACAGCGCAGGCCGTTTACCGTAACGCCGCGGCGCACGGCGCACGGCGCGGCGTACAGCACGTCGTACCGTGTGCCCAGCAGCGCGCGCTCCCGCGCTTCAAAATATTCTCCCGGCACAGGCATCCTCCCTCTCGCCGTAAATCAAAAAAAGACCGTATCGGTCCGCGAATATCATGGATGCTCCCTGTGAATAATAGTATCAGCAAGGGAGGTGAGACCAGATGGAAAACAAAACGCAGAACGCCCGCAACGCGAGCAACAAGTCTTCCAACAGCACAAACAAGGCCAGCAACAAGACCAGTTCTTCCCGGGACTGCAACGCCAAGAGCAGCAACGCCCAGGACCGCAGCTCTGACAAAACCAGCAACGCGAAGAACAGCTCGAACAGCACGAACCGCAAGGGCAACACCCAGTGTAAATAATCCCGGCGGCCCAATGCAAAGGCTGCGGCGCGTTTTCCAAACCTGTTTTATGCGTTTGGGAAATACGCCGCAGCCCCTTTTTGTTTTCATTCCGCCTGCAGCGCGAAACCGGGCGCCAGCGCATTCCAGATCACATCGAACAGTTCTTCGATGCGCGCGCCCTGGTTCTGCAGATACAGCCAGCCAAACAGGGATTCCAGCGCCGTGGACGCCCGGTACTCCTGTGGGGTGGCATGCTTCGCCACAGTGGCCTTTGTGGAATTTTTGCCGCGGCGCACCACGGCCCGTTCGGCCTCGTCCAACAGCGGCGCAATGACCTCCAGCGCCGCATACTGCCCTTTGGCAGACACAAATTTCACCGCCGCCGCATGCAGGCGGTTCGGCACAAGGCGCGTGCGTTCCACAAGGCGCGCGCGCACCAGCACCTCAAACACGCCGTCCCCCACGAACGCCAGCGCTATGGGCGACTGCTCATGGATGTCTATCTCCGGCTTTGCTTCAAATAACACTGCGGCCGTCTCCCCCTGCCTGTTTTCCATTCCGCCGCGGAGCGCCGCTCAGGCGGCCTATTTTTCCGCTCGGCCACGGTCAAAATACATAATCGAACTCAAATTCCCCGATGCGGATGGTGTCGTTTTCCTGCACGCCCATCTCCACAAGCCTGTCGATGACACCGGAATCCATGAGCTGGCGCTGGAAATACTGCAGGCTCTCGTAGTCGGATACATCCGAGCCTTCCAGAATATTTTCCAGCCAGGGCGCGTCGATGTCCCACGCGCCGTCGTCGGCGCGGGCGATTTCGAACGCACGGGGGTCTTTCAATGCAGGGTCGGGCCGGACGTACTCCGGCTCGTACACGGTGACGGGCGGCAGCTGCTGCAGCCGCTCATATACAACGCCCGGCAGCTTGTCCAGCCCCTGCCGCGTGGCCGCGGAGACGGGCAGGAACACCAGCCCCTTTTCCTCGATGAACGCACGGAACTCCGCGATCTGCTCCGGCGACGCGATGTCGCATTTGTTGCCCAGCACGATTTGAGGCCGCGCGGACAGCTCCTGCGAAAAGTTGGCAAGCTCGGTATTGATCTTTTCAAAATCGTCCTTTGGGTCGCGCCCTTCGCTGCCGGAGACGTCCACCACATGCAAAAGCAGGCGGCAGCGGTCCACATGGCGCAGAAAGTCGTGCCCCAGGCCAACGCCGTCGGCCGCGCCTTCGATGAGGCCCGGGATGTCGGCAGCCACAAAGCTGGCTTCCGGCCCTACGCGCACCACACCCAGCACAGGCGAAAGAGTGGTGAAATGGTAGTTGGCGATTTTGGGCTTGGCCGCGCTGATGGCAGAAATGATGGTGCTCTTGCCCACGTTCGGAAAGCCCACCAGGCCCACGTCCGCAATCAGCTTCAGCTCCAGACGCACCTCCAGCTCCTCGCCCTTTCCGCCGGGCTTCGCAAATTTCGGGATCTGGCGCGTGGGCGTGGCAAAATGCACGTTGCCCCAGCCGCCGCGCCCGCCGCGGGCCACCACCACGGGCTCGTCGCCTGAAATATCCGCGATGACAAGGCCGCTCTGCGCGTCGCGCACCAGCGTGCCGCGGGGCACGCGGATGATAAGGTCCGGCGCATTTTTGCCGCTGCACCGGGCGGCTCTTCCGTCCTCGCCGTTCTGGGCGGCATATTTGCGCTTGTAACGGAAATCCATCAGCGTAGACAGATTGGAATCGGCCACGAACACCACGTTGCCGCCGCGTCCGCCGTCGCCGCCGTCCGGCCCGCCCGCGGCCACATACTTTTCCCGGTGAAACGACACCGAGCCGTTGCCGCCGTTGCCCGCTTTGATGTTTATTTTTGCGGTATCAATGAACATAAAAAACCTCCGGCATCTGATTGCCGCTGAGCGGGGTGGAAAAGCCAAAGCCCGCTCCCGGGCGTACCTTTAGCGTTTCACCATTCCCGTTGATTATCAAAAAAGGCCGGGCCAACACGGGCCCGGCCGACTGCCTTCTGCAAGGCTTATTGCTTGATGCTGACCTTCTTGCGGTCGCGGCCGACGCGCTCGAAGCAGACCTTGCCGTCGGCAAGGGCGAACAGCGTGTCGTCGCTGCCGCGGCCCACGTTCTCGCCCGGATGGATGTGGGTGCCGCGCTGACGCACCAGAATGTTGCCGGCCAACACGAACTGGCCGTCGGCGCGCTTTACGCCGAGGCGCTTGGACTCGGAATCGCGGCCGTTTTTGGTAGAACCTACGCCTTTTTTATGTGCCATTTCAAATGCCCTCCCCTGTTAACCGACGATCTCGGTGATTTCGATTTTTGTATACGGCTGACGGTGGCCCATCTTGCGCATGCTGCCCTTCTTGGGGCGGTATGTCAGGATGTTCAGCTTCTTGCCCTTGCCGTTTTTTACGACCTTGCCTGTGACCTTGGCGCCCGCAACAGTGGGGTTGCCAAACTTCACATTGCCCTCTTCGCCCACCGCAAGCACGGTGTCAAAAGAGAATTCGCTCTCGGCTTCGGCATTCAGCTTTTCCACAAAAATGACGTCGCCCTTTTCCACGCGGTACTGTTTCCCGCCGGTCACGATCACTGCGTACATAATTTACCCTCATTTGTATAAGTCTCGCTGGACTAGTAGGCGGGCGCAGACGCGCCGCTTCAAATGCCCAAACCATGCGGCTTTAATACTATACCACAAATATTTGCCCCATGCAAGTGTTTTTTTCGCGGTGCGGCGCGGTTTTCCGCCCCATGTGCCGCGCGCTCACAGCCCGCTTTGCAGGCGGGCCGCCTTGACGGTGTTTTTCATCAGCATGGCCCGCGTCATCAGGCCCACGCCGCCGGGCACCGGAGTGATGTAAGCGGCTTTTTCCGCCACGGGCGCAAAGTCCACATCGCCGCACAGCTTGCCCTCGGCGTTCCGGTTGATGCCGACGTCGATCACAACGGCGCCCTCCTTCACCATATCGGCGGTGACGAAGCCCGCCTTGCCGATGGCCGCCACGATGATATCCGCCGCGGCGCATTTGGCCTTCAGATCCCTGGTTTTGGAATGGCACAGCGTGACGGTGGCGTTGTTGGCCGTGAGCAGCAGCGCCGCGGGTTTGCCCACGATGTTGCTGCGGCCGATGACCACAGCGTCCTTGCCTGCGATGGGAACGCCGGTGCTTTTCAGCATTTCAATGCAGCCGGCGGGCGTGCAGGGCAGAAAGCACTCCTCACCAATGACCATGCGGCCCACGTTCACTGGGGTGAAGCCGTCCACGTCCTTGTCCGGCGAGATGGCGTCGATGACGCGCTTTTCGCGGATATGCCCGGGCAGCGGCAGCTGCACCAGCACGCCGTGGACCGTCTTGTCCGCGTTCAGCGCCGCGATTTTTTCCAGAAGCGCGGCCTCGGTGGTTTCTTCCGGCAGCGCGATGACGTCGGACAGCAGGCCGCATTCGGCGCAGTCCTTCGCCTTGCCCGCCACATATGTCCTGCTGGCCGGGTTCTCCCCCACGATAACGACGGCCAGCCGGGCGTGAACGCCCTTTTCCCGCAGCTCCGCCGCCTCTGCCGCGGCCTCCGCCTTGAGTTTTGCCGCCAGTGTTTTTCCGCTGATCAGTTCCGCCATTTTTATCCTCCTGTTCCCCTCATACCGTTTCCGTTTTACCGCTGTTATTCCTTCGGCTCCGCATCGGAGCCGTCTTTTTCCGCTGCATCCGCGGCGGCCTCCTGCGCAGGCGCCGCCTGCTCTTCTTCGGGTGCGGCCTGGGTGTCCGCCTCCGCTTCCCGCTGCTCCGGGACGCCGGACGCCCCGCCGCTTTCTTCTGTTTCAGGCGCTTTTTCTTCCGCCTGCGCGGTTTCCTCCGCCGCGCGGGCTGCGCGGCGGCGCTCGATCTCGGCTTTCATCTCCGCGTCCGTGGGAGGCGTCTCGCCGGACAGCCAGGAGAACTCATAGGGGACCTGCCTGCCGTCTTCCTTTACAAGCGCCGTATAAGTGACGGTGAGCGGTTTGTCTTTGTACTTTTTGCGCAGCGCCAGCCAAATGCACAGGGCCGCGATGACGGACACCGCCGCAATGACCTGGCTGATGCGGAAGCTGCCGACCATCAGGCTGTCGGTGCGCAGGCCCTCCACAAAGAAGCGCTCCGCGCCGTACCACATCACATACATCAAGATCAGCTCGCCGTGGAATTTGCGGCGCTTCATATATGCCCACAGCAGGAAAAAGCCCAGCAGGCACCAGATGGATTCATACAAAAACGTAGGGTGCACCGGCAGGGACGGGTCCACCGCAACGCCCTGCGCGGCCAGCGTTTCCTGCACGCTTGAGAGGTAATTGCAGGTGCCTTCGCTGTACATGCCCCAGGGCAGCGTGGTGTTGGTGCCGAACGCCTCCTGGTTGACAAAGTTTCCCCAGCGGCCGATGCCCTGCCCCAGCAGAAAACCCATGCCCGCCAGATCGAACATCGGCAGAATGGGGACCTTGCGCCACCTGCAGGCAAAATAACCGCTGAGGAACGCCGCGATGACCGCACCGTAAATGGCGACGCCGCCCAGGCGGATGTCCAGCATCTCGGCAAAGCTGGCGTATTCAAACGGGGCAGTGGCCACATAAAACGCGCGTCCGCCGATGACGGCGCACACGGTGCCGATGAGGATCACATCCACCATGCGGTCGGAATCAATGCCGAAACGTCGCGCATGGCTGAATGCGAACACGATGGCCAGCGCCAGGCCCGTGGCGATGAGGATGCCGTACCAGTAGATCGGCATGCCGAACACGGTGAACGCCACGCGGTCCAGCGTAAATTCCAGCCCCAGGCCGGGGAACTGCACATGATAAGTCATAAAAAGGGTCGCTCCTTCCTGATATGCGGGGCGGCCTGTGCCGCGCCCGCAGCCCGCGCCGTATTACTGCGCCGGGCGGATGATGACGGTAGCGCTGCGTTCTGTGCACAGCATGGCGCGCAGCGCGCCGTTCACGTCCGAAAGCGTAACGGAGGCCAGCGTCTCGATCTCGTCGGCGGGCGTTCGGCCCCGGAAAAACGACGATGCCAGCGCGCCGGCCACGTCCTCAATGTTCTCCAGGTCCTGCACCAGCTCGCCATAAAGCTGGTTTTTGCACAGCGTGAACAGTTCCTCGTCCACGCCCTCGCGCTTCAAACGGGCGATCTCGTCCAGCAGCAGGCCGCGCACCGTCTCCGGCTCCGGCGTCTCGCCGCCGAACAGGAACGAAAGCGCCCCCGGCAGGCTGAGTATCTCGCCCGAGAAGCCCGGGCTCACCAGCCCCTCGTCGTAAAGCCTGCGGTACAGCGGCGTCATGCTGCCGCAGATAAGCTCCGTGAGCATGTCGCAGATGATCTCCGTCTTGAGCGCGTCGCCCGCGGGCGGCGTTTCTTTAAAGCCAACGCCCAGCAGGGGCTTTGCCACGGCCATGGAAAACTCGCGGTACGGTTCGGCCACGTCCGGCCCCTCGGCGGAGGCGATGCGCTCCACCGTGCCCGCCTTTACGGGGATGTCCGCGCGGGCGCAGGCCGCCAGCACCTCGTCCATCGTCACATTGCCCGCCACGGCCAGCACCATGTTCTGCGGGCGGTAAAAGGCGTCCGTGCAGGCATACAAAATTTCAGGCGTGATCTGCGCGATGCTCTCCACACTGCCCGCGATGTCGTCCCGCACCGGGTGCGCGGTGTACAGGCACTCGTACATGGCGAACATCAGCCGCCAGTCCGGCGCGTCGTCATACTGCTTGATCTCCTGCCCGATGATGCCCTGTTCCTTTTCCACGGTTGCCGCCGTAAAATACGGCCGGGAGACAAAGCCCAGCAGAATATCCAAATTTTCGGCCACGTTGCCGGAAGCCGTAAAAATGTAGCAGGTCTTGTCGAAGCTGGTGTAGGCGTTGGCGCTGGCGCCCGTGCGGGCATACAGTGTGAACGCGTCGCCCTCCTCGTTCTCAAACATTTTGTGCTCCAGAAAATGGGCGATGCCCGCGGGCAGGTCCACCCGTTTGCCGTCCAGGGCAAAAGCACGGTCGATGCTGCCGAACTTCGTGCCGTATACCGCGTGTACGCCCGTAAAGCCCGGCATCGTATGCACGCGCACCGTCAGGCCGTTTTCCAGCACCGTGCTTTCAAACGCCGCGGCTCTGCGCACCGCCTGCAAAGAGGGATCATGCATCTGCGCCCGCCTCCTTCGTCAAAGTGTAGCATACCGAAAGCCTGAAGCTCGACAGCACGCGGCGCACGTCGTCCGCCGTCACGGCGTCCACCTCGGCGGCCACCTGCTCCGGCGCCTTGTCCGCGCCGCGCATGCGCTCGGCAAAATACCAGCCCTCCAGGCCCTGGAGCGTATCGCCCACGGCGGCGAGCTGGTTTTTCAGCGCGCGCTTCGTGTCGGCCAGCTCCCCGTCCTCCACCGGCCCGGCGCACAGCGCGGCCAGCTCTTTCAGGATGGACTCCCGGGCCGCCGCGGCGTTGGCGTGCTCCACGCCGCTGTCCACACACAGCGCGCCGGTGAGCGAAGTGTAGGACGCCGCGCAGTAATAGCACAGGCTCTGCTTTTCGCGCACGTTCTGGAACAGGCGCGAGGTGGGCGTACCGCCCAGCAGCGCCACGGCCACCCGCAGCGCGGAAAGGTCCTGCGGCGCAAAGGGCTCGCCCGGTGTGAACAGCATGCACAGCTTGCCCTGCACGGTGGGCAGCGGTTCTTCAAAGCTGCGCGGCTCTTCGGCGGGCATGGCGATGGGCGCGGGCAGCTCCTCCGGGGCGCGGCGCAGGCCCGACAGCGCCGTGCGCAGGCGCTGCGCCACCGCGTCCACGTCCGCTCCCAGCACAAACACCTCAATCTGCGCCTGCTCCACCATGCGCGCGTAAGCCCTTGTCACCGCGTCGGCCGTCAGGCCGTCCACCTCGTCCAGATAACCGTTGCGCTCAATGCCGGCGGGGGAATCGCCGTAAAACCTGCGCCGCGCCTGCCGGATGCAATAGCTGCGCTTTTCGTTGATCTCGCCCTCCAGCAGCTCGCGGAGCTGCTCCTTTTCAATGGCGACGGCCTCGGCGTCCAGCACGCCGTCCACGCGGTACGGCTCGAACGCCGTGCCGAAGGCGATGTCCGCGTATTCGCGGCTGAGCGGCTCGCCCGCCAGCGCAAACGCGTCCCGGATGCCCGAGAGCGACACCGTCAGCACGCGGCTCTGACCGCTCATGGTGCCGTCCACGGAAAGGGCCGCTCCGTACAGGCGGGCCAGCTTTTTGGAAAGCTCCGTCATATCCGGGCAGCCCTGATAGCCCCGCTCCAGCACCAGCGGCAGCAGGGCCTCGGCCGTGGCCCACTCCCGGGCGGCGGGCCAGATGAAGTTGATGGAAATGCGGCAGCGGTTGAATTTTTCCGCCGGAAGCACGTTGATGTGCGCGCCCGGCGCAAGGGTAATGCGTTCCATTTGATACGTCCTTTTTGTTCAAATATCCGCCGTTCCGGCGGTGGAGTGTTCCGCGCGGGCCCGCCCGCGCCTGTCTGTGTCATTCCGTCCGGCCCAGATACTCCTCCAGGCACACGCCCTGGGCCGTGATCTTCTGCGCGTCCTCCACGCCCACATAGCGGTAGTGCCACGGTTCGAAGGAGGTTCCCGTGATATCGGTTTTGTCTTTCATATAGCGGAGGATGAAGCCGTATTCCGGGGCGTGCTCCCTGAGCCACACGGCCCAGTCGCGCTCCTCCAGGCTCTCCACCAGGGCGGCGTTGATGTCCGCCGCGCCCACGATGTCCACGGCCAGGCCCGTCTCATGCTCCGAGGTGCCCGGCTCGTTGCGCCACTGCTTGGTGGCCGCAAAGGCCTCTTCCTCGGACATGCCCTGATTGATATAATCCTGTTTCATGCTGTTGAACAGCGTGGTCTGCTCCTGTGTGGAACGATAGGCCGAACGCGCCACCAGCTCGATGCCGTCTGCCTTTGCGGCCGCGAACATCTGCTCCAGCGGCTCCTTCACGCGGGCGTCCATAAACTGCTCGCCGTTGCGGCTGTTGCTGCCCACGCTGGCAAGCTCCGGTGCGTAGCCCTCGGGCAGCGGGTTCGTGGTGTTCGTCAGGATCAGGCTCCACAGCGCAGGGTCTGCGGGGGCGTTGGGGTCCGCCGCCGGCTCACCGGAGGATGCGGGCGGCGCGGAGGCCGAAACGCTCTGCGCCGCGCTGACGGACGAAGCCTGCCCGCCCCGCGCCCAGCCCGCCGCGGCTTTTATCAGGAAGAACAGCCCCACCAGGGCTGCCAGCGCCAACGCACCCAGCAGCGCCAGAAAGGCGTAATACCGGCGCATGGCACGCCTGCGCAGGATCTCTTTCTGCCGGCGCCGCTCCGCGGCCATGGCGCGCTCCTCAGGTGTCATGGGCCGGCGCCGGCGCGGCGGCTGTTGGTTCTGCATATTTTTTCTCCTTTTTCCGGTCACACTGATAAAACGAGTATCGGCGCAGAATATCTACGCCAGGCGGGCCACGCGCATTTTATGCAGCATTCCCCGGCCGCGCCGAAAACAAAAGACAGGCCTTTCCCGGCCTGCGCCGCAAAAATGCCTGTCTTTCATTATACCCATTCCGCTGCCCGATGTCTACGGCAGCGGAGTGTTTTTCACGCTTTCCGCACTCTTTTTTCAGTTCAGGAACGCGTCGTGGATGGCGTTCACCGCACGGTCCGCGTCCGCCTTGGCGATCAGCACCGAGATCTTGATCTCGCTGGTGGAAATCATGCGGATGTTGATGTTTGCCTCAAACAGCGCCTCAAACATGCGGGACGCCACGCCGGAATGGCTCTGCATGCCCGCGCCCACAATGCTCACCTTCGCCACGTCCTTGTCCACAACAATGTCCCTGCAGCCGAAGCGCTGGCGGTTTTCCTCCAGCAGCGCAAGCGCTGTTTCGGCGTCGCCCAGGGGCACGGTGAAAATAACGTCCTTGTGGCCCTCCTTGCCGGAGGACTGCAGAATAATATCCACGTTGATCTTCTTCTGCGCCATCAGGCTGAACACCTTGAACGAAGCGCCCGGAACGTCGGGCACCTCCAAAATCGAAATGACGGCGACGTCCTTGTCCTTTGCGACGCCCTTGATCAGCATACCTTCCACGTCTGTGACCTCCTTCACGATTGTACCGGGCAGATCGGTGAGCGACGAGCGCACCTCCAGATTGACCGAATATTTCTTTGCAAGCTCCACGCTGCGGTTGTTGAGCACCTGTGCGCCCAGGCTGGCAAGCTCCAGCATCTCGTCGAAGGTGATCTCATCCAGCTTGCGCGCGCGCGGCACCAGGCGCGGGTCCGCGGTGTAAACGCCGTCCACGTCCGTGTAGATCTGGCACAGGTCCGCGTGCAGCGCGGCCGCAATGGCCACGGCGCTGGTGTCGGAGCCGCCGCGTCCCAGGGTGGTGATGTCGTCGTAGCGGTTCAGGCCCTGGAAGCCCGCGACCACCACGACGCGGTTTTTGGAAAGCTCGCTCTCGATGCGCTCGGTGTCCAGGTTTTTGATGCGCGCGCGCGTGTAGGCGCGGTCCGTATGGAAGCCCGCCTGCCAGCCCGTCAGGCTGATGGCCGGGCAGCCTGTCTCGCCCAGCGCCATGGCCAGCAGCGAAATGCTGATCTGCTCGCCCGTGGCCAGCAGCATATCCATCTCGCGCTGGGACGGGTCGTGGGTGATCTCGCCCGCTTTGGCGATGAGGTCGTCGGTGGTATCGCCCTGGGCGGATACCACCACCACCACGTCGTTGCCGGCGGCGTGCGTGTTCGCCACGATGCGCGCCACATTAAAAATGCGGTCGCGGTCCGCGACGGAGCTGCCGCCGAATTTTTGTACGATGAGTGCCATATCTGTTCTCCCCTATCCCTCTATCAAAAGCAGGGGCGCGGCATACGCGCTCCTGTTTTTTCATTTTACCGGCTCGGCCGTTCAGACGACCTTTGCCCCCTCGTTGTCCGCCACGAAGCGGTGCAGTGTAAAATGCGCCAGCTCCTCGTCGCTCTCCAGCGCCGCCTGCGCGCGCTCAAAAAACACGTTCGCCTCGGCCGTGCGCACAACGGAAAGGATGGTCGGCCCCGCGCCGCTGATGAACGTGGCCAGCGCGCCCAGGCCGTCCGCCAGCGCGAACACAGCCTCGCCGCCCTCGATGAGCGGCAGGCGGTACTGCTGGTGCAGGCTGTCCTTGGCGGCCACGGGCAAAAAGTCGTACCGCTCCTCGCAGAAGGCCGTTGCCAGCAGCGCCGCGCGGGAAAGATTGTACACGGCGTCTGCGTGGGACACCATTTTGGGCAGCGCTGCCCGCGCCTTTTCCGTCAGCAGCTTGAAATCCGGGATAAACGCCGCGAAGGTGATCCCGGGCGCGATGGTCTTTTTCAGCGAGTAGACATGCCCCTCGTCATAGGCCGAAACCACGAAGCCGCCCAGCAGCGCCGGGGCCACATTGTCCGGGTGCCCCTCCAGCTTGGTGGCGAACGTCAGGATGTCCTTTTCCTCCAGCGGGCCGCCCAGCAGGGCGTTGGCGCCCAGAATGCCCGCCGCGATGCACGCGCTGCTGGAGCCCAGGCCCCGCGCCATGGGAATGGGGTTCGTCTGCACGATGCGCAGGCCGTGGAACGGCCTGCCGCACAGCGCGTATACCTCCTTGGCCGTGCGGTAGATCAGGTTGCCCGGCGTGCTGGGCACGAACGTGCCGTCGGACGACGTGATGTCCACGCCGTCAAATTCCTCAAACGCCGCCGTATTGTACAGCGAGAGGGCAAGCCCGCAGGAATCGAAGCCCGAGCCGATATTCGCGCTCGTGGCCGGAACGCTGACTTTTACCATACCGCGCCCCCTATTCCGCCATCCACTTGAGCGTGTTGCCCACGCGCACGCCGGCGGCCCGCGCCTTGGCGCACAGCTCCGCAAGACGCCCGCTTGTCACGCCGCGCAGCGTAAACACGGCCTCGCCGTCCGAGGTATCCAGCATTTCGATCTGCTGGCCGAACAGGTCCTTTGCCACCGCCTCGGTCGCGTTTTCCAGCCGGACGTAATGGTCCGCCGGCGTGCTGTCGCCGTAAAGGCCCTCGATGGGCGCGGATTCCTGCCAGA
>ERZ773183.2491-NODE-2491-length-12327-cov-10.526565_pt1 | contig 12327 bp, 9 predicted proteins | sample MGYA00580532_ERZ773183 | MGnify/ENA primary metagenome ERZ773183 (study PRJEB29015, sample SAMEA2737791) | human gut metagenome | biome: human gut; feature: human-associated habitat; material: faeces | place: China | collected 2012 ... | reverse complement strand
CCGATACTACAAACCTGGCTCCTGCAATGGCAGGCGCTACCCTGTTCGATCATATTAAACACATGGTCTACACTACAGGTACATCGATGATAATCGCTTTAGTAGTTTATGCTGTCATGGGCTTCATGTTCTCTCAGGACAACGAAGTAGACATGGGAGTCGTTGACGAAGTTATGGGCTTCATAGCTGATTCATCTAACATCAGTGTTCTGGCGCTTATTCCGCCGGTTATAGTAATCCTGATGGTAGCATTTAAGCTTCCTGCCATACCTGGACTGATCGGAGGAGTTCTCGTAGCCGTTCCGTTCATGTTCCTCAACAAGGCTCACATCGAAAACGCCATGGTGGCAGCAGAGATGGAAAAGACTGATCTTCTCAGCAACATCTTCTACATACTCAATAACGGCGTATCTATGGGTAATGTACCGGAAGACGCCTCTGAGATTATTTCGAAGCTGTCAGACCTGCTCAGCTCAGGCGGTATGCAGGGCTTCATGTGGACTATATCCATAATCATCTGCGCAATGTGCTTCGGCGGTATCATGGACTGCACAGGCATGATGGGCTCGATGACCAACGTACTGCTCAAGATGGCAAAAGGAACAGGCGGACTGGTTCTGGCAACAGAATTCTCATGTCTGGTTGTTAACGCAATCTGCTGTGACCAGTACTTATCACTGGTACTGCCTGGCAGAATGTTTAAGGAAGCGTTCGAAGACAGAAGACTGGCTCCTAAGAACCTGTCGAGATGTCTCGAGGACTGCGGAACTATCACCTCAAACTTCTTCCCTTGGAACACCTGCGGAGCTACTATGAGACAGTTCTTAGGTGTAAACAGCGCATATATACCATACGCTGTTCTTAACTGGGTGAACCCTATAGTATCGGTAATCTTCGGATTCGCAGGAATCACCATGGCTAAGATGACTGAGGAAGAGTATCAGAAAGTTCTCAAAGAAAGAGAAGAAGAGAAGGCTGCTGCTCTTAAGGCTCTCGAAGCTTAATTGAAAGTTCTCCTTAATATTTAGGCGAATGAAAGATAAATAAAACACTCAAGCGGCCGGGTACCGATGTATCCGGCCTTTTGAGTGGGCGGACTGTAACTTAAAGTCATAAATTGTGCTAAGATACTGTTTAATAAGCCGAGACGAACCACATATTGGATTTATTTATTGTATAATATACGATGTAAAAGGTAGGTGGTATAATGGCACAATTCATACAGTTGCTGTACATATTCACTATTATCATAGGAGCTGTCTGTTTTTCCACCCAGACCATGGTGGCGTCTAAAAATCTTGATGTCAGCAACGAAATGGTCAAGAGTAAAAAAACGACTACGTTCTTTGCCATAATATTGATATTCAACATATGCGATTTTTTAAGCGTTTTTCTGGATGGATACGTTTCCATACAGAATATAGAATGGATATTGATAATTGAGAATGTCCTCGAGGTGGCCCTTGCATATGCGCTGATAGCTATGGAGGCCGAATGTGCGGGAATGGAAAGAAAACCGTGGATGTCGGCATTTTTTATATCCATGGGAGTGGTGATACTTTGGACGGATACTCTTTATTCTGCAGATATGCTGGTAGTATCAGAGCGTTTTTATATGGCGTTGATGATAGTCCTCAATATGATACCTCTGGCCGTAGCGGCTTACTTTTGTGTAGTATACATGAGGAGCATTATAAAGGAGATTAAGAGCAAAGTAGTAGAGGCGTATCTCATAACATATAACATAGTGTTCGTCTTTCTCTGTATAGTGGTCACTTTCAGCATAATAGATTCCAGAACAGAATGGGATTTTATAAAATATGATAAGACCGTATATGTGATCTTCTGGTTCTTATTCAACGGGCTCAACGCCGTTTTAATATGGAAATCATGCAAGATAAAACCCGAAAGCCAGGAATCGCCTCCGTCATCTTCCATAGAGGAGAAGATAGAAGAGCTGGCCTCCAGCTGTGGATTATCGGCCAGAGAGAAAGAGATCGCTTTACTGATATATAAAGGAAAGACCAACGACGAAATAGGAGAGATCCTCTTCCTTTCCACCAACACCATAAAAGTACATACCTCCAACTTGTATAAGAAGATGGGCGTCAGCAACAGAGTTTCGGCTGTTCAGAAGATAAGAGGAGAGGAATGAATGATAAAGAGCAGGCATGAGCCTGCTCTTTGCATATTTTTACAGAAACTTTTCGAGCCTTTTTTTGGTCTTTGTCTCGCCCAGTATCTGCTGGATTTCCCAGACGTCCGGAGACTGGCTTCTTCCTATTAGAGCGATTCTTATCACTGTGCTGACATGACCTACATGGCCTTTGTACTCTTCGGGATGTTTTTTAAAGTCTTTAGGCTTGGCGGCATAGCCCAGATCCGAGGCGATCTGGCGTATCTTGCCGAACCAGGTTTCCTGATCGTCTGAGTGATCGTAACTTTGCAGATAAGATTTGATTATGGCCTTGACATCGTCTGCGGCCTCAGGCGGCATCGGTTCTTCTATTTTGAACATATCGTCGAAGAAATAGCTGATATTTTCCACCATCTGCTGAGCGTATATGTGATCTTTTCTCGGCTTTGCTCCGCTGCGGCCTATATCAAGTATCTTTTCGAGATACGACCTGTCGACGAACATGTACGCAAGGTCGGGCCTGAATTCATCCGACCACGTCTTGAGAAAGTCGAACAGATCAGAGGCGCTTATGCGGAGAAGAACGTCTTTGCTCACATCGTTGAGCTTGTTCAAATCGAACAGTGCGCCGGAATTGCTCATCTTCTTTGTAGTGAAATCGAACTCATCTATGTCTGCGTCAGGGTTGGCGATGCGCCATTCCTCGAAGTTGGAATTGAGTATGGTCAGAAGATACTCTCTGACTGCCGCCGGGTGATACCCCAAGTTTCGGTAATAGTCTAAAGAAAGTTCAGGATCCTTTCTCTTCGAAAGCTTTCTCTTGTTTCCGTCTTCATCTAATTTCATGAGCTGCGCAGTATGGCAGTATACGGGGATGTCCCAGCCCAGTTTATCGAAGAGTTCAACATGGATAGGCAGGGAAGGAAGCCATTCTGCTCCGCGGACCACGTGAGTAGTTCTCATGAGATGGTCGTCCACGACATGAGCGAAATGATACGTAGGTATACCGTTAGCTTTAAGGAGGACTGTATCCTGATCGTTGACAGGCATAGACAGAGGGCCTCTGATGGCGTCTGTGACTTCGAACCTCTTTATCTGATCTTCGGGAAGGCTCATGTCGCCGTCAGATCTCAATCTTATAACGTAAGGCAGCGACAGGCGCAGTTTCTTTTCTATCTCTTCGAGGCTCAGATCTCTGCTCTTAGCCCATTTGCCGTATATGCCGGGGTTCTGGCCGGTCTGCTCCTGTTCTGCACGTATAGAGGCTATTTCTTCTTCCGTGAGGAAACAAGGGTAGGCCTTTCCCTCGGAAACGAGTTTTTTGGCGAAGCATCTGTAGACAGGTCCTCTGCGGCTCTGAGTATAGCTGCCGTAATCTCCTGTTTCACCGCCGTGACAAGCTCCTTCGTCGAAATTAATTCCGAAGAAGCGCAGAGAGTTTATGATTATATCCACGGCTCCTTCTACATAACGCTTGTCGTCCGTATCTTCTATTCTGAGATAAAAAACTCCTCCCGACTGGTGAGCCAGCCTCTCGTCTGCAAAAGCGCCGAACAGGTTGCCCAGATGGATGAATCCCGTAGGACTTGGCCCCAGCCTGGTGACTTTAGCCCCGGCCGGAAGATCTCTTTTGGGGAACATCTTCTCATAGTGATCCGGCGTTTCTTTAATATCGGGAAAAAGCATTTCTGCTAATTTTTTATGATCCATTTATAAAAACCTCCAAAAGTCAATCTCTGATTTACTAATTATATATGCAAAAGTATTAAATAGCAAGATTTTGGGAGAATAAAAAGAGACGAAAGGAGGCCTTTGATGTACAAAAAATATTTAAAATATTTCAGAAACGACCTGCCCATAGGAGAAAGCTTTGATATACTCGAAAGAAAGCTGAAGATAGGCGGGCGCAAAGCTCATATGTTTTTTACCGACGGTCTGACCGACGGAGAAAAAACTCAGCGCATACTCAGTTATCTGATGAGAGTGCCGGAAGAAAGCATGGAAGATATCACTACCAGTCAGAGACTTTTAGAGGAACAGATACCGTTCCTGGACAGCAACTTGGTGACGCCTAAGGGTATTTCCACAGGACTTTCGGAACATCCGGACAAGTGGACGGAGGAGATGGTAAAAGATTGCTGCGCTCAGGCTGAAGAGAAGATGTATTCCGGTCTTACGCCGCTGGTAGTGGAGGGGCTGGATAAGATCATAATAATGGATACCAGAGATTACCCCGGAAGATCTGCCGAGGAGCCGGAAAAGGAAAAGTCTCTCAGGGGTGCAAAGGACGGATTTACCGAAAATATGATGGACAACGTGAGCCTCATACGCCGCCGCATACGAGACAATAATCTGATCTTTAAGCATAATCTGGTGGGGAGCATCAGCAAGACCGACGTGCTCGTCTGCTACATGAAGAATAAAGTCAATAAAGACCTGCTGAAGCGGCTGGAGAGCAGAATCGCCTCTCTTGACGCAGAGAGCCTCACCGTCGGAGATCAGAGTCTTCTCGAAAGGCTTCTCAAGTCTTTCGGCGCGTACGGGAAGCTGAACCCTTTTCCCCGGGTCAGATATTCTCAGAGGCCTGATATCATAGCAGCCCATGTAACAGAAGGGAAGATAGCTATAATAGTAGACAATTCTCCTACGGTCATGCTGATCCCCGTAGGAATCTTCGATTTTCTGCAGGATATAGACGACTATTATTTTCCGCAGGTCACAGGCAATTATTTCAGATTTCTCAGGACCATGAATTTTCTGGTCATACTATTTTTGACCCCTATCTATATGCTCATCATAGAATACGAGGAATTTACGCCTGCGGTGCTCAAGTTCTTCGTACCGGAAGAAGACTTCGCAGTGCCGATACTGCTTCAGTTCATACTGCTGGAAGTAGCCATAGACGGGCTTAAGCTGGCGTCCCTGAATACCCCCGAATCGCTGGGGATGTCTCTTTCTGTCATAGGCGCTCTGATATTGGGAGAATTCAGCGTCAATTCAGGATGGTTCATACCTCAGACTATACTGTGTATGGCGGTAGTGGCTCTCGCCAGTTTCACTCAGCCCAGCATAGAACTCAGCTACGGCATAAAATTCGCAAGGATACTGATGCTTCTCGGAGCGGGCCTCCTTGGGGCATGGGGATTCGCCGCAGGCGTCATCATATCTATGATATTCTTGGCGACTACCAAGACTTTGTCGGGAGATTCTTATCTGTACCCTCTGATTCCGTTTAAATGGAAATCATTAAAAAGATTGCTTTTTCGCAGTGAGAAGTGATATAATATTTAGCAATCTATAAACGCCAGGGGGTAAGAAAATGGCAAGAATCTTAAAGAAGATCCCTAACTTCAAACTTCCCAAGTATAAGATGAGGGATATAGAAGACATCGAAGAACTGAATATAGAATATACACCCGAGGTCATAGAGGGCCTCAAGAAAAAGAATTCCAAATCGACAGGCGGCTACCAGGGAACGGAATACAAGACTATCAAAGAGATATTCTTGAGAAGTACAAAAGTGTACAGAGAAAGGCCGTTCATACTTGAAAAATTCAACCGCAAGGGGGGCTTCGAACAGATCTCCTACGGCCGCTTCGGCGAAGACGTCATGCGCCTTGGCGCAGGACTGTCCAGGGCCTTTAAGCTTCAGGGCGAGAAGGTGCTCATAATAGGAGAGACCACTTACGAATGGTATGTTTCATATATGGCGATGCTCTGCGGAGTGGGGATAGCAGTTCCCACCGACAAGGAACTACCGGAGAATGAACTGGAAAATATAATAAAACGCTCAGACGCCGCCGCCGTCATATTTTCACCTAAGAAAAAAGATCTGATAAAAAAAGCGGCCAACCACTGTCCGGGAGTAAAATATTTTATCGAAATGTATTCAGATGATAAAATAGACGGCAGATTCGTCGGCCTCGAACACGTGATGGAAGAGGGGAAATTCCTCATAGATATGGGATACACCGGATATATGGATACGGAGATAGAGCCGGACGCTTTTGCCGTGCTGATCTTTACCAGCGGTACTACTTCTGCGGCTAAGGGAGTGATGATCTCTAATACCAATCTTGCTTATAACATCAACTCTGTAACTCCTTACGTATATCTGACTCCGGAGGACAGACTGTTTTCCGTACTGCCGCTCCATCACACGTATGAGTCCACCATAGGATTTCTGTACCCTATGGCGGTAGGGGCTTCCATAGCGGTATGTCAGGGGCTGAAGCATATAGCCAGCGACATGAAGGAGACGTCTCCCACTGCTATAATAGCGGTTCCTCTTCTCATCGAGTCGCTTTACAAGAAGATAAATCAGGGCATCGAAAAGAGCGGAAAGTCTTCTGCCGTCAAGTCCATGATTTCCCTGACTAACGGGCTGAAGAACCTCGGCATAGACGTAAAGAGAAAAGTCTTTAAAGATATCTACGCAAATCTTGGAGGAGCTCTCAGAATAGTCGTATCGGCCGCCGCTCCTATAGACGCTAAAGTAGGAAGATGGCTTTCGGATATAGGCATTACGTTCCTCCAAGGATACGGACTGACAGAGACGGCGCCTATCGCCGCGCTGACTCCTGACTGGGATACCAGAGTCGGTTCAGCCGGAAAATCGGTGGTCTGGGATCAGATAAAGATAAAAGAACCTGACGAAAAGGGAGAGGGCGAGATACTCATCAAAGGAAAGACTGTCATGCTGGGTTACTATGAAGATCCGGAGGCTACCGCTTTGGCAGTGCAGGACGGCTGGTTCAACTCAGGCGACATAGGTTATCTGGACGAAGACGGTTTCTTATATATCACGGGACGGAGTAAGAACGTCATCGTTACTCAGAACGGAAAGAATATCTACCCTGAGGAGATAGAAAACCTGCTTTCAAAAGTAGAGGAGATCGCCGAATGTATGGTGTACGGCAAGGAGGTCGCAGGGGAAAAGGAACTGGTGGTAACTGCCAGAATCATCCCTGATTATGAGCGGATAGAGGAACTTCACGGCGAGATCCCGGCAGAAGAAGATATCTATAAGATAATCTGGGACCAGATCAAAAAGGTCAACCGAAAGCTGAATAACTATAAGACTATAAAGAAACTGGAGATCAAACAGGACCAGTTTGAAAAGACCAGTACCATGAAGATAAAGCGCTATGCGGAGCTGGCCAAAGATAAAGAGACGCAGCAGAAATAAAATGTTTATCACTTCTCCCGAGACTTAAAGCAAGACAGTCTCGGGATTTTTTATAAATGTGATTGACATATACCCTATAGGGGTATACTATATATGTAACTGAAAGAGAGCGCTGATGCAGTAAGGCGTTTTACCGAAGATAGCGGCAATCGCCCTGCGGCGGCAGAAGGGAGAATAAACCGTTTCCTCAAAATGAGGATAATTGGATTATACATGAATCAAATGGATGATAAAGAGAAAAATATATGTTGCAGCAAAATGACTGTTAGATCAGAAGAGGAGCAAAAGAAACTCATACACAGGCTCAACAGGATAGAAGGCCAGATAAGAGGCATAAAAAGAATGATAGAAAGAGACGGATACTGCAATGACATCCTGATCCAGTCGGCTGCCGCAGGCGCAGCCCTCAACGCTTTTAACAGAGAGCTGATAGCCAATCATATAAAGGGATGCGTGGTCAGAGATGTAAAAAACGGCGATATGGAAGTCATAGACGAACTGGTCGCTACCTTGCAGAAACTTATGAAATAACCGCTAAGGAAGCGGCATGATTACCATAAAAAAGAGGTGATATGATGGAACAATATAACGTGACGGGAATGAGCTGTGCCGCCTGCAGCGCCCGGGTTGAAAAGGCGGTCCAAAAGTTAGACGGCGTGACTTCCTGCTCGGTGAGCTTACTCACTAATTCGATGGGAGTAGAGGGAGATGTATCTCCTTCAGAAGTGATCAAGGCTGTAGAAGAAGCGGGATACGGAGCCTCTGTTAAAGGGGGGAAGAGCGCTTCGCCGGAAGGGGCGGCAGCCTCCTATTCTCAGGGCGAGGATATGCTTAAAGACAGAGAAACTCCTGCCTTAAAGCGCAGGCTCTTGTATTCATTGATATTTCTTTTAGTGCTCATGTACTTTTCGATGGGCAGTATGATGTGGGGATGGCCGGCGCCGGAATTTTTGGCGGAGAATCACGTGGCCATGGGGCTCCTGCAGCTGCTTCTTTCGGGAGCTATAATGATCATAAACCAGAAATTCTTTGTGAGCGGATTTAAAAGCCTATGGCATCGGGCTCCTAACATGGACACTCTGGTGGCTCTGGGCTCTACCGCTGCATTCGGATACAGCGTAGTTGCCTTGTTTGCCATGACGGATGCTCAGATGAGGGGCGACCACGCCGCTGTCATGGAATATATGCATGAGTTTTATTTTGAATCGGCGGCCATGATTCTGGCGCTGATAACCGTAGGAAAGATGCTGGAGGCAAGATCCAAAGGACGGACTACCGACGCTCTTAAAAGCCTGATGAAACTTGCGCCTAAGACTGCTGTCATATTGAGCGATGGAGCAGAGAAAGAAGTTCCTGTAGAGCAAGTCAAAAAAGGCGATATATTCGTCGTAAGGCCCGGTGAAAATATACCGGTGGACGGCGTAGTGATACAGGGAAACAGCGCGGTGAACGAAGCGGCTCTCACAGGAGAGAGTATTCCTGTAGATAAGACGCCGGGGGACATGGTCTCGGCAGCTACCCTCAACCAATCCGGCTTTATAAGATGTGAGGCTACCAGAGTAGGAGAGGATACCACCCTTTCGCAGATAATACAGATGGTCAGCGACGCCGCAGCCACAAAGGCGCCTATAGCTAAAGTAGCAGATAAAGTGTCAGGCGTGTTCGTGCCTGTAGTCATAGGCATATCTTTAGTAACTATAGCGATTTGGCTTCTGACAGGTCAGACCATAGGCTTCGCTCTGGCCAGAGGTATATCGGTTCTTGTAATAAGCTGTCCGTGCGCCCTGGGGCTGGCCACGCCGGTAGCCATAATGGTAGGAAACGGAATGGGGGCTAAGAACGGTATTTTGTTCAAGACTGCCGTGTCTCTTGAGGAGACGGGAAAGACCCAGATAGTGGTCCTGGATAAGACCGGCACCATAACGTCGGGAGAACCTACTGTGACAGATATACTTCCTGCGGAAGGCATTACTGAGGATCAGCTGATGAAAATAGCATATTCTCTGGAAGCCAAAAGTGAACATCCTCTCGCAAAAGCCATACTGAAAAAAGCTGAAGAAACAGGCAGAACCTGCGAAGAAGTGGAAGACTTCGAGGCGCTTTCAGGTAACGGCCTTACGGCCAGGCTGGGGGATAAGACGCTCCACGGCGGAAACTATAAGTTTATAAGCACCGTCTCTCAGGTGTCCGAAGATATGCTCAGTTTATCCGAGAAATTGGCCGGTTCCGGCAAAACACCGCTCTTCTTTGCATCAGGCGGCCAGCTTCTGGGAATAGTAGCAGTAGCAGACGTGATAAAGGATGACAGCTATAAAGCTGTTGAGCAGATGCGCAGTATGGGAATACGCGTAGTCATGCTGACAGGAGATAATCAGCGTACTGCTGAGGCCATAGGCAGCGAAGCAGGGGTAGATGAGGTCATAGCAGGAGTACTTCCTGAGGGAAAAGAAAGCGTCATACGCAGGCTGAAAGAGCGGGGTAAGGTAGTCATGGTAGGAGACGGTATAAACGATGCTCCGGCGCTTACGAGAGCTGATATAGGTATCGCCATAGGTGCAGGTACAGATGTGGCCATAGATGCAGCCGATATAGTCCTCATGAAGAGTAGCCTTTTGGATGTGCCTGCGGCTATAAGGCTGAGCAGGGCTACTCTGAGAAATATACATGAGAATCTGTTCTGGGCGTTTATATACAATGTCATCGGCATCCCTTTGGCCGCCGGCGTATTCATTTCGATGCTTGGCTGGCAGCTGAATCCGATGTTCGCAGCCGCGGCCATGAGCCTGTCAAGTTTCTGCGTAGTATCCAACGCGCTGAGATTAAACTTGTTTAAAATGTATGATTCCAGGCGGGATCATAAGATTAAAAATATTTTAAAAGAAGAAAAGGAGATTGGAAGTATGAATAAGATCATGAAAATCGAAGGAATGATGTGCGGACACTGTGAGGCTGCAGTAAAGAAAGCTCTCGAAGCTCTTCCGCAGGTAGACAGCGCAGAGGTGAGCCACAGCGAGGGAACAGCCGTAGTCAGACTCAGATCTGAACTGTCGGATGAAACGCTGAAAAAGACTGTAGAGGATAAGGACTATAAAGTTACAGATATACAGTAGTTGATCGCAGATGACCGATACGCCGGGATTTTCCCGGCGTATCTTTTTCTTGGTATGTGTTTTTTCTCTGCCGGACAGAATCAGAGCGCAGGCTCCCGGCAAGACTCGCTTGTCCAAGACGAAGCGAGGCGCCGCAGCGAATGACCGGATTCAGTTCTTCAGAATTTTGGAAGAAGACCATTACCGGCCGCCAAAAGACTGAAAAAAGCCCCTTCCTCTATAGGCGGGGCTTTTCGTCACTTGTTAAATATTAGGAATTACCGGCGGAGAATAGTATACATATGTCAGACGTATGGAGAAAATGTCCAGAACCATTATATTGCCGGTGGTTATCTCCTGAAGTATTATGAAGTTGGTTCCCACTCCCACCAGGAATCCGTAACGATCCTGTATAGTATTGGAGCCTACCAGCTGCTCTACTCTCATGTATCTTCCTATCTGAGTTCTCAGAAATCCGTTGAGGGCGTGTACTGTATCGTAGTCTATCTCTTCGTCATAGCCGTCGGGAGTCATAGGAACCTGCGGCGTCACGATGGAAGGCGACTCTACGGTGCCTCCGAGAGAAACGTTACCCATGTAAGAGGTCATCTGAGAATAAGGCAGGGGATCGAACTGCATACGTTCAGAATTAGCTGCGTTTATTCCGTAAATCGGAGCCTGATACCAGTGGTTCGATGAATTCAGCTGATTGGTACTGTTTTGAGTATCGGACGGCCGATTGTTGACTATGCCTCCCGGTATGCCTACTATACCTGAATAGCCTTCAGGAATCGCAGCGGCAGCTATGTATTCTTTGCCCTGACTTGCTTCTTGCGGAGCCTTGGCAGCCTGCGTATATGCGCCTGAGGCAACTCTCAAAGCCTCTTCGGCTCCGGACGCTTCCGATCTGATGTCTGCCTGAACAGGAGCCGATGCCGGTATTGACGCCGGATCCTTTGAGGCGTTTGCCATTGCGGCGTTGTTCTGCTCTGCGGCGGCCTCCCCCGAAACCATGATATCTTCTTCCATCTGTATCCTGTCTCCGACCGATACTCGGCCTGATTTTATCATTCTGGGTGTAACGGTGTTGTTACAGCAAGGTGCCATAAATTACCTCCTGATTTGATTTATGATGATTCAAGTGTCGGCATAGTAGCTTGTAGGAGCGTAGAAGCAGTGATCGCCTATACGGTTATGAAGGACTCCCACTCTTGTAGGAAAATTCTGGGGACATACGTCGCTGTACGGGTTGAAAAAGAAAAGGGAATTGTCTATTCCCACCAGACGTCCTCCGGCCATAGCCCAGTCTACGATCTCGTAATGTATATCCAAAGGAGTCATATTGTATACGTTTTGCGGATTGTAAGAACCGGCAACCGATTCTCGCATACAGACGAACTGACCCGGCTGGGTTATAACAGCCCTGACATCTCCGCCGTTTCCTACGCGGCTGAATTCGCCCTCAGTGGCGGTAGCTCTGTTCATGACTACCGTAGCTACTGCCGCCATGCCTTGCTCACCTTCGCCGCCTGCCTCGCATTGTATGAGACGGGCGAAAAGTTCTCTCGTGTCTAATGCCATAGCTCACCTCCATGAACTGGTACATTATATGCAGATTTCTTAAGAATTGTGAATCCGTGTTGCCCAAAAGGAGGATTTGTATTATAATGAACGCATTGTTCTTAAAAAACCTTGCGGCGTTGCCGAGGGGAAGCGTTCATTGAATCACCGCTTCATGTTGGACTTGTGATATAATGAACGCATTGTTCTTAAAAAACCTGCGGCGCTATCGAGATGAAGCGTTCATTGAATCACTCTGCTTGTCGTGGTTCGTGATATAATGAACGCATTGTTCTTAAAAAAACCTTGCGGCGTTGCCGAGGGGAAGCGTTCATTGAATCACCGCTTCATGT
>ERZ773183.2488-NODE-2488-length-12350-cov-2.715087_pt1 | contig 12350 bp, 8 predicted proteins | sample MGYA00580532_ERZ773183 | MGnify/ENA primary metagenome ERZ773183 (study PRJEB29015, sample SAMEA2737791) | human gut metagenome | biome: human gut; feature: human-associated habitat; material: faeces | place: China | collected 2012 ... | reverse complement strand
GTCGGTCAGGATGGTGGAGCCGGTAGTGGTAAAGCCGGAGACGGTCTCGAAGAAAGCGTCAATAAAGGACGGTATTTCGCCGGAAATCACAAAAGGCAGTGCGCCGAAGGCACTCATCAGCACCCAGACCAGCGCCACGATGGCCAGGCCGTCGCGGGCAAAGATGGTGGTGTTTTTGGGGGTCTTGCGGCTGGTGATGAACCCCAGCACCGCCAGCAGCGCGGCAGGCAACAAAAATGCAGGCAGCAGATACCACTCGCCGTAGAGCATGGCGCAGATCAGCGGGAAAAGCATCAAACCTGCTTCGACTGCAAAGATGCGGCCCAGCACAAAGGCAACCATTCTATAATTCATGCCGGCGCCCTCACTTTACGATGTCGCGCAGGGCGTGCAGGGTGGTGTCGGTGGTAACGATCACCACGTCGTCGCCCTCCTGCAGGGCGTCTGCACCGGAGGGAATGACCGGCGCACCGTTTTGCCGCACGATGCCGGCCACCAGCATACCCTCGCGCAGGTTCAAATCTTTTAACGGTACACCGATGAAAGGCAGGCCGGGGCCGACGTTGAACTCCAACGCTTCGACACGGCCGCCCACCAGGCGGTGCAGGGTCTTGATGTTGTCAGAGTCAAAACTATTTTGCATTGCACGCACATAGCGGGCAATGATTTCGCTGGTGACGGCGGCGGTGGAAACCACGCTGTCCACCAGGCCTTTCTCGTTGGCCAGGTCGGCAAAGCTGGGGCGATTGATCTTGGCGACCACCTTGCAGTTGGCAAACTGGCTGGCGTACATGGCCAGGATGATGTTCGTTTCGTCCAGGCCGGTCAGTGGCACAAAGGCGTCCATTTCGCTGATGCGTTCCTCGCTCAGCAGCTCGCTGTCGGCACCGTCGCCGTGGATGACCAGCGCACCGGGGAACTTCTCGCTCATGGCCTGGCAGCGGGCGGCGTTGGAATCGATGACAGTCACCCGCTTTTGGATGTCCTGCAATTCTTTGACGAGGTAGTACGCGATGCGGCTGGCGCCGACGATCATAATGTTGTTGGCGCGGGCCTTGAAGATGTTCAGCTTGCGGAAGAAGCTTTCCAGCTCGCGGGCGCTGGCGGTCAAGTAAATCTTGTCGCCTTTTTGCAGCACCGTAGCGCCGGTGGGGATGATGGTCTGCTGGCCGCGGGCGACCGCGCAGATCAAAATTTTAACGCGGATGTTGCGGTACAGGTCGCTCAGCTGCAGACCCACCAGGGGGTTGCCCTCGTTGATGCGGTACTCCACCAGCTCAAACCGCTGGCGGCAGAACTGCTCGCGCTTGATGGCGCTGGGGAAACGCAACACGCGGGCGATCTCCCGCGCGGTGGCCTTCTCCGGGTTGACGACCATGGAAAGGCCCAGCTCCTCGCGCATAAAGTGGAGCTGCTTCTCGTACTCCGGATTACGGATACGCGCAATAGTGTGCGGTGTACCGAGCTTTTTTGCCACAAGGCAGGCCAGAATATTGGTCTCGTCGCTGGAGGTGGTGGCGATGAGCAGGTCGGCGCCATCCTCAAAGGCGTCCTTCTGGATGTCGTAGCAGCCGCCGTTGCCCGCCACACCGCGGACGTCGTAGATGTTTACGAGGCTCTCGATCAGGTCAGAATCCTGGTCGATAACGACAATATCGTGCTTTTCCGCCGCGAGCTGTTCCGTCAGGACGCGCCCGACCTTGCCCGCGCCTACAACCACGATTCTCATAGTGTTTCTCCTTTTGTTTCAGGCAGAAGTGGGCCAAAAGTGTATACTTCCACAGTAGTAAGCTCATTATAGCAAAGCGGCAGAAAAATGCAAGCGGCAGTGGGATGTTTGGCGGTTTTTGTGCGAATTGGGACAGGCTTTGGGCGGGAAAAGCGGGGTGAAAGCCGGATGTCAGCGTGCGCCAAGGCTTGACAGCAGGCGCGGGGACGGGTATAATAAGGATAGAAAAAGGCGCTGCGACAAGCGGTTGGCCCTTTTGCGATGAGAGGTTTAGATCAAAGACCTAAGAACCGTCACCGGCCAGGGTGGCGGTTCTTGCTTTTTACTACTAAACTCAGCGTAACGGTCTTGTGACCGATATGGAAAGTCAATAAGCGCTATGCTGTCATTATTGTGGACGACGTAGAATACCGCCTTGCCCACCCGGAAGAATGGACGGATTTTGAGCGTTTTTGTCAGGAAGAAAACAGACGCTTAAACCCGCAAATGTACCAATAAACAAAAAGACACGTCGCAGGACTTGCGCGGCGTGTCGAAATATGATATTGTAAATATGCCGCTTCGGCGGCAAGGCGCTGCACAACACGGCAGGCGGTTGGCCACACTTCCCGAGAGGGGGTGAAGCCAATGCGTATTACGATTCATGTCGGCATCTTCACGGTGACGATTATCGTCAAAAAACGCAAGAACCGCCACCCTGCACGGTGACGGTTCTTAGATGAACCTATAATCCAAAAGGGCTAACCGCTTGTCGCAGCGCCTTTTCTATATTTATTATATCTGCCCTCGGCAGGACTGTCAAGCCTGTTTTGGGGGCTTTTTGTGTATGTTTTCGGCTTATAAAACGCAATGTGTGTTCAAAAGTGTGTTCGCAAAAAGCAAAAGAGCGCAAGAACCAACGTTCCTACGCTCTTTCTTTTGGTGCGGAAGATGGGACTTGAACCCACACGTCATAGACACACGCACCTCAAACGTGCCTGTCTGCCGATTCCAGCACTTCCGCAAATCGCATTTGACTGCAAGAAAGATTCTAGCACATTTGGGGGTATAAAGTCAAGTCCTATTTTGCAATTATTTCCTGCGTGGGGGCACCTGTCAAAAGTCAGCATCTATTTTTATGCACAGTACCAAAGTTGGCTAAAATCGTATGCGCATAATAGACAATCTTTTTTTATCACGCTTTGTCATTTCCTACGAAACAGCGTTATTTACTTGACATGGTTGTACAGAAAAGCCTATAATGTATACAAGCAGAAAACAGCAGTACGGCGGGCTGTCCGTGCTGCACTGTATCCGTTTGTATCTTATTTTTGTACAGGAGGACATAGTATGAGCAAAGTTTGTGTAGTCACCGGTGGTGGCTCCGGCATGGGCTTGGCAGCCGCCAAGCTGATGCCAAAAGATCACATTATCGTGGTTTCCGGCCGCACCGAGAGCAAGCTGACCAAAGCCGTGGAGGGGCTGACCGCTGCGGGCTTCACCGCCCACGCCAAAAGCTGCGACACCTCCAAGCGCGACAGCGTCCAGGCGCTGGCTGAGTATGCCGCCACCCTGGGCGAGATCACCAACGTCATCCACGCGGCGGGCGTCTCCCCTGCCATGAAGGTCACCCCCGCCGACCTGCTGCACATCAATGCGCTGGGCACCGTGTATGTCAACCAGGAGTTCTCCAAGCGGATGCACAAGGGCAGCGTCATCGTGGACATCGCGTCGATGTCCGCCTACACTCTGCCGGAGGCCATGTTACCCAAGGCCGCTTACGCGCTGGCCGAGACAGATGAGGCCGCCTTCGTCGATGCTTTGCTGAAAATTTGTGCCGTTGTGGAGGACGCCTATAAAAAGAACGGCCTGGCGTACTCGCTGTCCAAAAACTTTGTGACCTGGTACGCAGCCAAGTGCGCCTTTGATTTTGGCCCCAACGGCATCCGCGTAGCGTCGCTCTCCCCCGGCCTGATCGCCACCGACATGGGCAACCTGGAAGCAGGCAACGGCGGCCCAATGCTGGTCTTTAGCTGCGAAAACCGCATGGGCACCCCCGAGGAGCTGGGCTTTGCCATCGCCACGCTGGCCGACGAGCGCAACGGCTACCTGGCGGGCGTGGACATCCTGTGCGACGGCGGCACCATCCGCGGCATGCATGAGTTTAAAAAGTCGCAGTAATTCTTGACAGCCGCACCGGCAGCGCGTATAATAATAGTAGAAAAGGCGCTGCGACAAGCGGTTGGCCCGATCTGGTATTAGTTCAATCTAAGAACCGTCACCGTGCCGGGTGGCGGTTCTTGCGTTTTTTGATGATGATCGTCACAGTAAAACTGCCGATGTGCATCGTGATTCGCATGGTCTCACCCCCTTTCGGGAAGTGTGGCCAACCGCCTGCCGTTGTTGTGCAGCGCCCTGCCGCCGATGGCGGCGTTATCAGTATAGCATAATTCGACACGCTTCGCAAGGTCGTCGTTGCCTTGCGGGGCGCTTTTTTGTAGACGCAGCCCGCCAAAAGCACGTTGTAGGGGCGCACATTGTGCGCCCGCAGACGTTTGGTCAGTGCGCAGCCATGGCCCGAAGGCAGATGCCGTGCAAGATTAACGGGCGCACAATATGCGTCACTATCGTAAACATCGTACAAGTCGTACACTTCGTAATAGTCGTAATTATCATTATATTATTTAAAGTAACATATTACAGTTACAATCTGTACGAAGTGTACGACATGTACGACTACTACGACTATGATACCTATTATATATTAGGCCACCTGCATCTGTGCCAGCTGCGATTCATTTTGCAAAGCATTTCTCTGGAAATGATGTTTTGCGCCCGTGTTGCCCCGTTTGATGCGATTATACTCAATCCCATCAAATTCCAGCAGCTCACTTTCAAGATTCTTTAGTTTATTACTTACCTCCTGCGGCGTCTCCGCAATAAACCGCCTGGTCAGCAGCCTGCCTGCCTCCAGTATCTCCTTGGCGGTGCCGCTCCATTGGCCGTGGTTGCGCTCTACCAGCTTGCGGATGGTCTGCACCAGGGCGCTGTTTTCGTATTCTTTGCGGGCCTGCTCGCGGGCGCGGGCCTCGGCGTCACCCAGGTTTTGCCAGCGGCATTGGGTCTTGTCCAGGCGCAGGGCCAGCTCAAATTCCTCCAGGTCGCGGCCGGTCACCGAGAGTTTGGTCGTGTCGTCCACGCGGCGGTCGCGGGTCATCACGAAGGCAGAATCCGCCGCGCCGAAGATGCCGTTGGTGCCGCTGATCTGGGCAAAGGGGTCGGTCTCGTCCTTCATCTTGCGCAGGTGGTGTACCAGCACAATGCAAATTTCGCGTTCAGACGCAAACTTTTGCAGGATGCCCACATCCTTGTAGTCGGCCTGGTAGGCGTTTATTGCCTTGCCGGTGGTGCGGCGCACCCGCTGCAGCGTGTCGATGACCACCAGCCCGCAGCCGGGGTTGATGTTCAGGTAGTTGGTCAGCTGGTCCAGCAGGCCGTCCTGCAAATCCAGAGAGCCGGTGGCCAGCGCAAAGCCGTCGGGCGCACGCTCGCCCTGCAGCACACGGTTCATGCGGTCCTGCAGGCGGCGCTGGTTGTCCTCCAGTGCCAGGTAAAGGCAGTCGGTTTTGTTCGTAGGCATGTCCAAAAACTTTTGTCCGGACGCCACCGAAAGGCAGAGGTCCAGCATCAGCCAGCTTTTGCCGTACTTGGGCGGGGCCACCAGCAGCGCCAGACCTTGGGGCAGCAGGCCCTCCACCACCCACTTGATGGGCTTGAACTCCTTGTCCTGCAAGTCTTTGGCCGAGATGGACACGATGCCGTTTGGCGCTGTATCGTCCTGTTTTTCCTCCTCCGGCGGGGCCAGAAAGTGCAGCGTTTCCATCGCGTCGGCCTTGCGCACGCCGGGCGGCGTGGCCAGCTGGTCGTTGTGGCAGCGGGCGATGTCTGCCTCGGTGATGACGGTGCTGGTCTCGTAAAACAGCTTGCGCTCCAAAATGCGGTCCGTTCGGTTTTTACGTTCCTGCGCGGTTTCTGCGGCAAGCGCCAGAAAATACAGCAGGTTTTCGCCATCCTGGGTCACCGCCAGCTTGCCCAGGGCCTTGGCAAATTCGGTAAACTGCTCGTCCGAGCAGATGAGGTGCGGCTCCTGCGGCGTCCAGGCGGCGGCGTACCAGCCAAACTGCTGGGCCAGATGCTCAACGGTTCGCAGGTCTTTGCACTGCGACAAATCTTTTTTCAGCAGCAAGCGCTCACCCCGCTTTCTTGCAGCAGATAGGCTGCGGGTAAATGTGGTTGTGCATGTGTTCTCTCTCCTTTTTTATAGATTGCCGTTCTCGTTGAATGTAGTTCCACTTCCCCACAAAAAATAAATCCGCAAAAGTTGCGTCAGCCTAAAGTAGAACCTGATTCCACACCCCTATCCTACCACAAAGTGGAATAAAAGTCAACTATTTTTGCAAAAACTCTTGAATTATTTTCCACGCTATGTTATACTAATAGAAAAGGAGCGAAGCTATGTCAACTATTTACGACCGCATCAGGGCGCGGCGGCTGGAACTGGGCCTGACCGCGGAAGACCTGGCCCAACAGCTGGGCTACAAGGACAAAAGCTCGATCAGCAAGATCGAGAACGGCAAGGCGGACATCCCGCAGGCCAAGGTGGAGCTGTTTGCCAACGCGCTGCACACCACCACCGCCTACCTGATGGGTGTGGACGGCCCTGCCCTGCCCCCGGGGTGCGAGCCGCTGCCCCGCCTGAAGCGCCTGCCGCTGGTGGGGCGCATTGCCTGCGGCATGCCGATTTTGGCCGAGCAGAACATTGAGGGCGAGGTGGCCGTGCCCGAGGCGTGGCACGCGGATTTCATCCTGACCTGCCGGGGCGACAGCATGGCCCCGCAGATCATGGACGGCGACCTGGTAGCCGTGCGCAGCCAGCCCGAGGTGGAGAACGGGGAGATCGCGGTGGTGCGCATTGGTGACGAGGCCACGCTGAAGAAGGTAAGTTTTGACGGCACGACGATGGTTTTGCAGCCACTCAACCCCGCCTACCCGCTGATGACCTACACCGGCGCTGCGCTGGCCGAGGTGCATATCGAGGGCAAAGCCGTAGGCCTGTGCCGGGGGCTGTGAGGGGTGCAGAATACGCCCCTATTATAATAAGGTAGACAAAATCTCCCGCCGACTGGGTTTGCGCCCAATCAGCGGGAGATTTCGCTGTTTATGAATGTTGCTGCTTAGAGGCTCCCCTTGAGGGGAGCCTTGCCCTTACCTCAAATACAGCCGCCCATTCTCATCCGCGTCCACGGTCAGGGTATCCCCGGCGCTGTGGGCACCGGCGATGATCTCTTTCGCGATCATCGTTTCCACATGGGACTGGATGTACCGCTTCAGCGGGCGGGCACCGTAGATCGGGTCGTAGCCGCCGTCGATGATGGAGTTCTTGGCGGCCTCGGTGACGACCAGATTCAGCTGCTTGTCGGCCAGGCGCTTGCGCAGGTCGGTTAGCATCAAGTCGACGATGCTGCCAATTTCCTGCTTGGTCAGGCTCTTGTAGTAGACGATGTCGTCCAGACGGTTCAGGAACTCGGGACGGAACTGCCGTTTGAGCAGCTGGTCGATGGCGTTCCTGGCCTCGTCGGACAGCTCGTTCTTGCCCTCAGCACGGGACTTCTCCAAATCCTCCAGAATCAGGTCGGAGCCCAGGTTGGAGGTCAGGATGATGACGGTGTTCTTGAAGTCCACCGTGCGGCCCTGGCTGTCGGTGATACGGCCGTCGTCCAGGACTTGCAGCAGGATATTAAATACGTCAGGATGTGCTTTTTCCACCTCATCGAACAGCACGACGCTGTAAGGATGACGGCGCACAGCCTCGGTCAGCTGACCGCCTTCCTCGTAGCCGACGTATCCCGGAGGCGCACCGATCAGACGGGAGACGCTGAATTTCTCCATGTACTCGGTCATGTCGATACGCACCATGTTCTTCTCATCGTCGAACAGGGATTGCGCCAGTGCCTTGGCCAGCTCGGTCTTGCCGACGCCGGTGGGGCCCAGGAACAGGAAGCTGCCGATAGGTCTGTTAGGATTAGCAATACCGGCACGAGAGCGCAAGATGGCGTCCGCCACCTTTTGTACGGCCTCGTCCTGGCCGATGACGCGCTGATGCAGCACGTCCGGCAGGCGCAGCAGCTTTTCGCGCTCGCCCTCCACCAGCTTAGCCACAGGGATGCCGGTCCAGCGGGCCACGATGCGGGCGATCTCCTCATCGGTCACGCGGTCACGCAGCAGGCTGGATTCCTTCTTGGCATCAGCGATTTTTTCTTCCTCTTCCAGCTGTTTCTGCAGGTTGGGCAGCTTGCCGTATTGCAGCTCGCCGGCCTTGGCGTAGTCGCCGGTGCGGGTAGCTTTCTCAATTTCAGCCTTTGTACTTTCTACGTCAGCACGCAAACTTTGCACCTTGTTGACGGCGTTCTTCTCGTTCTCCCACTGGGCCTTCTTGCTGTTGAAGCTGTCGCGGAGTTCGGCCATCTCCTTTTCCAAAGCGGCCAGACGCTGCTTTGAGAGTTCGTCGGTCTCCTTCTTCAGAGAAGCTTCCTCAATCTGCAGCTGGGTGATGCGATGGTTCATCTCGTCCAGTTCGGCGGGCATCGAATCCAGCTCGGTCTTGACCATGGCGCAGGCTTCATCCACCAGGTCGATAGCCTTATCGGGCAGGAAACGGTCGGTGATATAGCGGTCGGACAGGGTGGCTGCTGCAATCAGCGCAGCGTCCTGAATCTTCACGCCGTGGAACACTTCGTACCGCTCTTTCAGGCCACGCAGGATGGAGATCGTGTCCTCGACGGTCGGCTCGTTGACCATAACCGGCTGAAAACGACGTTCCAACGCAGGGTCTTTCTCGATGTACTCGCGGTACTCATCCAGCGTAGTCGCGCCGATGCAGTGCAGTTCGCCGCGGGCCAGCATAGGCTTCAGCAAATTGCCAGCGTCCATAGCGCCGTCGGTCTTGCCCGCGCCCACGATGGTGTGCAGCTCATCGATAAAGAGGATGATCTTGCCCTCAGACTTCTTGACCTCGTTCAGCACGCTCTTTAAGCGTTCCTCGAACTCGCCGCGGTACTTAGCGCCCGCGACCAGCGCACCCATGTCCAGGCTGAACACGGTGCGGTCCTTCAAATTTTCCGGTACATCGCCCTTTACGATGCGCTGTGCCAGGCCCTCGGCGATAGCGGTCTTACCGACGCCAGCTTCACCGATGAGCACGGGGTTGTTCTTGCGCTTACGGCTCAGGATGCGGATGACGTTACGGATCTCGGTGTCACGGCCGATGACGGGGTCAAGCTTGTTGGCCTTGGCCATCTCCACCAGATCCTGGCCGTATTTCTTCAGCGCATTGTAGGTGTCCTCGGGGTTATCGCTGGTCACGCGCTGGTTGCCGCGCACAGAACTCAACGTCTGCATGAACTTTTCTGTCGTGATGCTGAACGCCTTGAACAGTTCTGCTGCACCCTTGCCGGGGCGCTGCAAAACGCCCAGGAACACATGCTCCACGCTGATATATTCATCTTTCATCTGCTTGGCCTGGGCCTCGGCAGCGTTTAGCGCTCTATCAAGGTCAGTGCCAATATAGATTTGGTTGGGGTCACGGCCGCTGCCGGTCACCCGGGGCAGAGCCTCGACCTTTTGCAGGGCCGCCTGGGCGAAGGCGTTGGGGTCAGTGCCCATGTTGGTCAGCATTTGCGGGATGAGGCCATCCTGCTGCTGGGCCAGTGCTGCGAGCAGATGCTCCTGCTCGACGGTATTATTGGAATACTCCACAGCGATGCGCTGCGCAGCTTGCAGCGCCTCTCTTGCTTTTTGGGTAAATTGATTCATATCCATAGTGCGTACCTCCTTATTTTGCAGATACCGCAGAATTTGATTTATATGCACGAACGGACGTTAGTGCCATCCAGCTGCGTTTCCTTTTGGTCATCTCTCCGCTGGTCGCTTATTTATTAGCACTCTATCTGTTCGACTGCTAATATTGTAGCACGATGATGCAAAATGTCAATAGGGTAAATTGCAAAAGATTTGTGAACAAGAGAAATAGATGCCGTGCATAAAGGCATCCAAACAAAATCCTTGCATTTTCCCTCGTAACCCCTTACAATATATATAATAATGTAAGGCAAGGAGAACCATGTATGCCGCTGATCATCCCGAAAGAGCTGCCCGCGTTCGACGAGCTTAGCCGCGAGAACGTCTTTGTCATGCACCGCGAGCGTGCCCAAAGCCAGCACATCCGCCCGCTGCGCATCCTGATTTTGAACCTGATGCCCACCAAGATCGTCACCGAGACCCAGCTGGCCCGGCTGCTGGCCAACAGCCCGCTGCAGGTGCAGATCACCTTTTTGAAAACCGCCACCCACGACACCACCCACACCCCGCCGGAGCACATGAAGGCCTTCTACAAGAGCTTCGACGAGATACGAAACGAGCGCTTCGACGGCATGATCATCACCGGTGCGCCCATCGAGGACCTGGACTACGAGGATGTGGACTACTGGGACGAGTTGTGCACCATCATGGACTACACCAAGGAGAACGTCTACTCCACCATCCACCTGTGCTGGGGTGCGCTGGCCGGGTTGTACTACCATTTTGGCATTCCCAAGGTGCATCTGCCAGAAAAAATGTTCGGCGTGTTTGAGCATCGCGTGACCCGCCCCTCCAACCCGCTGGTGCGCGGCTTCGATGAGGTGTTCTACGCCCCCCACAGCCGTTGGGCCGGGCCGGACCGCGCCGCCATCGACGCCTGCCCCGACCTGCGCGTGCTGGCCGAGAGCGATGCAGCAGGCCCGATGCTGCTCTCCACCGAATCCGGCCGCCAGATCTTCGTCATCGGCCACCCCGAGTACGACAAGTACACCCTGGACGCCGAGTACAAGCGGGACGTCAAGGCGGGCAAGCCCATCAACGTGCCCTGCAACTACTACCCCGCCGACGACCCCGCCCGCGACCCGCTGTTCCGCTGGCGCGCCCACGGCTACCTGCTGTACACCAACTGGCTGAACTACTACGTCTACCAGGATACCCCGTATGATTTGAACCATTTGGAAGCACTGGAAAAATAAGGCAATACCTGATTTTAGGAGACCTCCCATGCCCACCATTTCCGCCTGTATTGTGGCGTATTGCGATTACGAAGAAGTCTGCGCCGCGGTGCGCAGCATCCTGCACTTTACCCCAGCGCCGGATTTTACACTGTACATCGTCGATAATGCCAGCCCCGACGGCTGCGGCAAGCAGCTGGCCGACACCGATTGGGCCGACCCCCGCGTGCAGGTGCTCTGCCTGCCGGAGAACGTCGGCTTTGGCCGCGGCCACAACGCCGTGCTTGGCAAACTGCACAGCAGCGTGCATTTTATCTTAAACCCCGACATTGTTCTGACCGGGGATATTTTGCAGCCGATGGCCGAATGGCTGCTGGCCCAGCCCGGCGCGGCCATGGCCACTCCGCAGCTGCACTACCCCGACGGCCGCTTGCAGCACCTGCCCCGGCGCAAGCCCACGCCCTGGCTGCTGCTGGCCCGCCAGCTGGCACCAAAGTTCGGTGGAGCGTTCAAAAAAGCCGACGACCACTACACCATGCAGGACGAGGATTTGACCGCGCCCCGGCGTATCGAGTTCTGCACCGGCAGCTTTATGGCTGTGCGCACCGATGTGCTGCAAAAGATCGGCGGCTTTGACCCCGCCTACTTTATGTATGTCGAGGATGCCGACCTGACCCAGAAAGTCTTGCGGGAGGGCACCGTCTGGCTGGCCCCTCAGTTCCACGCCGTCCACGCCTGGCACCGCGCCCCCATGCGGGATGCGGGCAAGTTCAAAATGCAGCTGGTCAGCATGGGGCGGTACTTCAAAAAATGGGGCTGCGGGAAAGGGAGCGTCTAAAGGCCCCCCTCAAAGGGGAGCCTTTAATGAGTACCCCTTGACAAACCTTCTCCCCTATGCTACAGTAAATACATTGCAAGGCCGCTGACCGACGGAGTTTTGTGGAGTTACCACAGGGGACGCGGATTTCACCTTGCCGTTAAGCCGACCGTCTGGGCTGCATACACTGGAGTATGGTGTGTGCAGCCCTTTATTTTTTTACAAAAAACGGAGGAATCGTACAATGTTGAGCGACATCGAAATTGCCCAGGCCGCCAAAATGCAGCCCATCACCGAAATCGCCGCCAATCTGGGCCTGCAGGGCGAGGACGTCATCCCCTACGGCCACTACAAGGCCAAGCTGAACCACCTGCTGGCCAAGGCCGACAAGCCCGAGGGCAAGCTGGTCCTGGTCACCGCCATCAGCCCCACCCCGGCCGGCGAAGGCAAGACCACCACCAGCGTGGGCCTGGCCGACGCCATGAACGCCCTGGGCAAAAAAACGATGCTCTGCCTGCGTGAGCCGTCCCTCGGCCCCGTGTTCGGCATCAAGGGCGGCGCGGCTGGCGGCGGCTACGCCCAGGTCGTGCCCATGGAGGACATCAACCTCCACTTTACCGGCGACATCCACGCCATCGGTGCCGCCAACAACCTGCTGGCCGCCATGATCGACAACTCCATCCAGCAGGGCAACCCGCTGAACATCGACCCCCGCCGCATCACATGGAAGCGC
>ERZ773183.2474-NODE-2474-length-12412-cov-3.569798_pt1 | contig 12412 bp, 10 predicted proteins | sample MGYA00580532_ERZ773183 | MGnify/ENA primary metagenome ERZ773183 (study PRJEB29015, sample SAMEA2737791) | human gut metagenome | biome: human gut; feature: human-associated habitat; material: faeces | place: China | collected 2012 ... | reverse complement strand
AGACATCTTCTTTTAAAAGATAACCAATCAACGGAAAAAGTTATAAAAATCCCGGGAATAGAAACCATTCCAAAAACCATTTATTTTAAAGATATAAGTAGTGATAAGGATTCATGGGAAAATGAAACCTATCGTACCTATTGGAATTGCTGCCCCCAAATATATATTGAAGATACGCCAAAGATAGAATATTCAAACATGGAATATTTGAAACTATTTATGAAGGAAATAAGAAAAAACAACTTTAGCAGAACTGAAGAATGAAGAAAAAACTCGTATTTGCTACCAATAACTTACATAAATTGGAAGAGGTATCTCATATATTAGCCAATACTTTCGATTTATTAAGTCTTAAGGATATCAATTGTTACTCTGATATCCCGGAAACAGCAGAAACATTGGAAGGAAATGCATTATTAAAAGCAAAAAAATTCTATTCCGATGGCGAAAAACTTGTTTTCTATAAAACACCTAAATTAAAGAAAATGAAATATATTGTGCTATCTGCAACAGCAGATACATTCATATATAAACATTACTTTGGAAGTGATAATGTAAAAGCTTATGAATGTAGACAAGCTAAATATCTTGGTTCTCTAAAGCAATACTATGATGGTTCTTACAGTCGTAAATATATTGATACTAACGATAATTTATGGGACAAGATTCGTAGTAAAATAGGAGATGTAAAAACAATTACATTCAAAAAATATTCATCTGATTTAGATATTCACTTTGGGAACTCTGAGGGATGTGATTTCCTTGCAGGAGAAAACCTTGCAGTAGTAGGAACTCCGCATATGAACGAATGTGTTTATAAATTTATGGCATATTATATGGGTGGCAAGACAGACGGTGCATTACATTTTAGACCGGTCGAGCATAACGGATTTAAGTTTTGGTTTTCTACGTATGAAAATGAACTTCTTCGACACATACAATTTTGGCTAATTGAAAGCGAACTCGAACAATGCGTTGGTCGTGCAAGATTACTTAGAAATGAATGTAACGTTTATTTGTTCAGTAACTTTCCACTTAAACAAAGTGAGTTGGTTAAGTAATATTATCTAAGCAAAAATATATTTGTATTGATTTTTCTGAAAACATATAGTAAAATAAATATAAACAATCAAGGTTTTTTAAGTTAAACAAAAATATCATAAATAGCTATCTTACGAGTACTGCTTGAGATGTTTACAGAGTTGATAAAAGCCAATGATTATTGGCAAAAGAGAATGTTTTCTCGACAAATATGATCTCTCTCCAAACGTATACTCGTCAAAATCAATAGTTTTATAATGGTATTAAAAGCAGAATATCCGCCACCATCATGCTTATATTTTTATTAGAGTATGGGGGTGCGGAATATTTGAGCATTCTTCAAGTTTTGTGTAAATACAAAATAGTGCAGAAAAATTTATTTAAGTGGACGGAATTAAATTCCGTCCGCTTTTACGTTATCAGAAAAATCAGCACTTGTCAATAGCTGATTCTATCAGCGAAGAATATCTCCAACTGAGAATGAATCTCGCCCCAATCACGACGGCGACCGGTCCATTTTTTCGTGATGTCCATCATTGCAAGGTACAGCATCTTAAACAAGCTATCATCTGTAGGAAAAACCCCCTTGTTTTTAGTCACTTTTCGGAGCTGGCGATTGAATCCTTCTATCGTATTGGTGGTATAGATAAGTGTACGAACTGCTTGAGGATACTTGAAATATGTGGATAAATGAACCCATTTATCGCGCCAGTTATCAGCAAGTTTCGGGTATTTTCCTCCCCATATTTCATCGAATCGCTCTAATTCTTGTAACGCTGTATCTTCATCAACAGCTGCATAAACGCGCTTTAAATCTGCCATAAGTGCTTTAATGCTCCGCATTGGTCATTGGCACAATCAATTATGACATAGGCATTTGCATATCTGCCATGCTTATTTCTATGTATTCTGCTTCCGCATTTACCGCATACTGTATTTTAACGTATAAATTTATCCAGACTCGCTTTCTCCTCATCTATATCCAACTGCTTTTTAGATTTAAGCTCGTTAGCCTGTTTGAATAATTCTGCCGGTATAATCTGAGGGTAATCATCTTTTCCGCAATATCTTTCGTTTTCAATCATTCTTTTTATCATATTTTTATTCCAATCCGGCTTGCCTTCACGGTATTCAATTCCGGTCATTGTAAATCTGTCGGCAATGCTTTTGAATGATTTTCCCGATATGTATAGCTCAAAAGCTGATTTCACCAAGCGTTCCTCCTGCGGAATGACCGCAAGAGCGCCGTATGTTATCTCATACCCGAATGGTACATACCTTGTTCCCAATTTACAGCACCTCCTCAATTCTGATGTCAAGTTCCATGTTATTTATGAGCTTGAATGTAAGCGTATCGCTGTCTGCGTATATTTTCTGCACCACACGCCTGAACTGTTCCTTGTTAAATTCAGCTATGGCTCCTGTGATTTCAAATTCTTTAAGCAATTTTCTTGTATTGTCTATTACCTTGTCAAACTCATTTTTCTGCTGAAATTTCTTTTTCTGTTTCCTCAGTTTTATAATCTGCTCGTTAAGCCTGTTGATTTCCTCCATATATGAAACAGGCTCTATCAATCCCTTAGCTTTCAGCCTGTTGATTGACAGAACCTGTTATGTTGTCTGTGCTATTTGAATATTTACATCTTTGATTAAATTCTTTTCTGCCGAACTCGTCCGTATCGTCTCTATCTGTGACAACATCGGATGCAGAATATATTCCTGATTCTCCTTTAATCTGTTATACATTAGTATATATGCTTTTCTTATACAAGCATCGTCTATCGGCTTTGATGCACATTTATCTATCCCAAAGTCATGTTGCCTGCATACCCATGCATATTTACCGTTTACACGGTCTTTTTTTCTGTATATGCTTCCGCATTCTCTGCATATTATCATATGTGAGAATGAATGTGTCTGCGTTTTTTTACCTGAATAGTATAAACTTCCTCGTTTACTAAGTAACCTCTCCGCTTTATCAAATTCCTCTCTTGATACTATCGGGACATTTGCGTTATATTTATAATACTTGTCCTTTTCCCCTCTGTTTTTCTTAGCTTTATACGGAAATCCGTCTGTATATGATTTTTGAAACAACGCGTCCCCTTTGTATCTGACGTTTGACAGAATACGACTTATCGTTTTCATAGTCCAAGCTAATTCGCCAAATTTATTAGGTACTCCTGCCTGATTTAGTTCTTCGGCTATTTTATATATACTTTTTTCCTCTATGTATGCCCTGAATATTACACGCACAACCTGTGCCTGTTCTTCATTTATTTTGAACTCATCATTTTCTATGTAATATCCATATGGAGCATTGACCTGCTTATATGTTCCGAGTTTCATTCGCGCCGCACAGCCCATTCTTAAATTATGCGCTATTGATATTGATTCTTCCTGCGCTATTGTCGCATATACGCATATTGCAGTGAAATCGCTCGGTCTGCCCAAATCAAGCTGCTGTTCCTCAAAGTATACCGTTACGCCAAGCTACTTCAGTTCCTTTACGACTTCTACACATTCGCTTATGTTTTTTGCAAATCTGGATACCGCTTTGGTGAGTATTTTATCAATTTTACCTTTTCTGCAGTCATCAAGCATACGGTTGAACTCATCACGTTTATCTTTCCTTGTGCCTGTCAGTCCCTCGTCTGCATATATATCCACGTATTCCCATTCCGGATTTTCATTTATCAATCTGGTGTAGTGCTGAACTTGTCCGAAGAATGAGTATTGCTGTTCGTATGATTTCGAGCTTACCCTCGCATACGCACATACACGAAGCTTCGGTTTTTCCTGCTGTACTGCCTGATTGCCCTGTATCACGATTACGTCAGCCATATCATTCTCTCCTTTCTGTTTTTTCAAGTATACACTACCACAATCATCTCCTTATATCCAGACCAAATACCAACAAAAGATCGTTATTGGGTATTCAGTTGTCAAAGTGCAGTGAGAGGCTATATTTCCCCCTCACTTTAATATATAGAGGACTTTTTCATCACTTTTGACAACCATTTTTCACCATTTTTCTAAAATTTCTTTTAGACGCATTAAGATTTTGTGTTTACGCTTATGTATTGCATTCTGTGATAGTTTAAGTATTTCCGCCAATCTCCGTCCGATTGATTAAGATAGTACAGTTGTTCTATCAGGAATATTTCTTCTTCAGAAAGCTGATTTAATGCCCGATTTAATTTTTCACGCATTATATTACCAACAACTTCGGTTTCAATATCAGTATTGGGATCGGCAAATATACTTTCTCCCGTATACTCGTCCGTGTCCAATGCATCAAATGAAAGAATAACCACTTCTTTCCGCTGCTTCGCCAATGTTCTGCTCCTGTCATATTCTTTCTTATATTTTTTATATTGCTCCTCTGAAACCTCATACAGATGTCCATTCATTTTCCAATAATATTTCTTCGACATAATGATGCCCTCCAATTCAATTTTGTTAGATTTTCAAATTGAATTGCATCACTACGGGTATCTTATATATACCAAATGCCAATGTTCTATCCAAAAACTGATTACTTCCCAAAAAACAAAGGCATTATGCTGTTTATCTGCTGTTCTCCAAGTTTTTGATATGATTTCACAGCAACACAGGCTTTCTTCCGCATTGCATGAAAATTTGCAGTCGGGATTAAAAAAATTTTGCTTGCTTTGTGTGTATGATGTATAAAAAGAGAAAAGCGATATATTATGTGTCAATAAGTCGCATAATATATCACTTTTGGCTTGTTTTTCTGTTAAGTTGGCATTTTTCGCACAAATGGGTAAATGAGCTGAGTATGTTAAAACTCTTTTTTTAGCACACTCAGCTCATATCTGATATTTATTAAATTGTATCCGGCTAGTAGTTTTAAATTGCCAGCCATAAACATTATAAATAAATATACTTCCTCATCCATTACTCTCAAATACCATAGCTGTCTATGGATTTTACATCTGTACCTCAATAACCTCTTTGTATCTAAACCGCTACTGTGCCACACTCAATGCCGCGCCTATAATTCCGGCATCATTGAATAGCGTAGCGGCTTCTATTTTTGTTTTCTCTCGGTATTTGTTATAATCGCCTGCATAGACATACTCCCTAAGCGGATTGAGCAGATAATCACCTTCTTTGGATATGCCGCCGCCAATCAGGATTTTACTCGGTTGAAAAATATTCAGTATAGAAATCAATCCCATTCCTACATATCGGATATACTGCTCTACTACTGCCGTAGCTGCCCTATCGCCCATTTTTGCACAATCAAAGGCGGTTCTTCCTGACACCTCACCGTTCTCTTGTACCCATTTGTGCATCATAGAACTGATGTCAGACTGCATTGCACGCTTAGTCTGACGTATCAAAGCCGTAACAGATGCGTATGCTTCCCAACAACCTTTATTTCCGCAGGGGCATTCTTCCTCTCCCTCGGCATTGATTATGATGTGTCCAAGTTCTCCACCTGCACAATTAAAGCCTCGGTATGGCTTTCCGTCTATGATAACTCCTCCACCTACACCTGTTCCGATCGTAATTAAAACAAAGCTGTCTGTGTCATCTCCGTTCACGGCATATTCGCCTAATGCCGCAGCATTTGCGTCATTCTCTAAATTGATACGCTTACCGAGCCTTTTTTCAAGCATTGCCCTTAATTCAGTGTTTTTCATTTTAAGATTACATGAATAAGCAATAACTCCACTTTTATTATCAACCGTTCCCGGACAGCCGATACCGACAGCTTTAATATCGGCTATTGAACAGTTTGCACCGTCTACTATGTCAACACACAAATCCGCCATATCCTCGACTATTTCCTCAATCGGTCTTTGAGCCAAGGTTGGAACCGACGATTTATATATAATCTTTCCCGATTCATCTACTACACCTGCGGCAATGTTTGTGCCGCCTAAGTCTATTCCTATATACATTTTATCTACTCCTACTTTATATTACTCATCACAGAATACACGGTATTTAACACATCTTTTTTAGGGATGGTGTGCCATATTTTACATAAGTGGTAACAAATAGAATCCGTATATTCTGAAATCAATAATATATCGCTCATCACAGAATACATGGGTTTATATAATAAGAGGGAGAGAGAGTCTTATTGGGGTAACAAGAACTTCCGTATATTCTGAGATCAGCGATATATCTTTATAAAAGCACCTCTGCCTCTATACAATATAGACGGCAGAGGCACAATTACTGTTTTTTATTTATTTACGAAAATGCAGGACACCTTGGCTGCATATCCAAAAGGCTATTCCACATAAACACCTTAATATCTACATATTCGCCGCCAAAAGCATTCGGAACGCTTATGTTTTCACAAGCCGCATTTGTCTTAACGTCTGATATATCCTTGATTGTCGCCTTTACAAGATGACCATTAGCTGTATATGTAGCAACTATGAGATATGCGCTGCCTTCAGTACGCTTTATTACATTTACAGTGCTGTCCGTTGTGTTAACTCCCTTAATCTCATAATCGTCAGTCTGGATTTCCTCCCAGTGCGCATAAAGAGTTGTACCGTTTAAATCTGTAACATTTTCAGGTGTTATTGTCTCTATCTTTTTGCCGCCATTCTCCTCTGTATACCAACCCTTGAACTCATGTCCTTCTTTTTCAGGTGTTGTAAGTTCGGGCAGACCCTCTATTGTGCCGGTTATTTTAATGCTATTATCTTTGTCTTGCAGAGTGATTGTATATGTTACAGGCTCCCACTGCGCATAAAATGTCACAGAACCTTGAATTGCTGAAATGTTTGTATATGCATCATGCTTCGTTCCATATTTGTACAGTGTGTCATCTTCATTAACCTTCCAACCAATAAAGTTATATCCTGCACGCACAGGCTCTTGCTTCGGAATTGCTATCTGCTCTGTTGTTACCTGATCATACGTGGTATTGTCTTCCGGTTTGTTTGTAACATTTGTACCGTTAGGCATATATCCAACCGTAAATTTACCATTTTCTATCCAGTGCGCATATATTGTCATTTCTGTCTTGTCTTTAAATGTATCAAGCAGTTTTTCTACCGTATTGAAATAGGTATCTATTACAACACTGCCTTCGCCGTTTGGCTGTGTGCGCCAATTTGCAAAAGTAAAGCCTTCCTTCGTCGGCTGTTTTGCTGGGAATTCAATCAAATCTTCAACAGTACCTGTGATAGTTTTTTCGTCCTCCGTGAAACCGTCACCGTCTTGCAAATCTAATTTCAACGTATATGTTATTGGTGTAATATTTACAGTTACCTTAACCGCCTTATCAGGCATTGTGAAGCTGTATTTACCCTCTGTTTCTGCAACAGCTTGGCTTTTTCCGCCTTCCGGCTGATATGTAACGCCTGATATGTCATATCCGTTGGGAGCTGTCGCTGTAAATTCAACAGGATTGCCCTCCGTTGCAGTTTCAGGTGCTGTGATTGTACCCTTTAAGCCTTCGGGAATAACTCCCTCTGACACAAATTCTGATGTGATACTGCTTGTAACTTTTTCCTTTTCCGTTACAGTTGCCTTGAAGGTAATCGGGTTATATGCTCCGCCCGCTGTCTTTGGAACAAAACGGAAAGTATGCACTCCTTCACCAAGAGTCTCGGTCGGGATTTGAAGCGTAGCCGTGCTATCAACTGCGGTAATAGTATAATTAGTGATTTCTGTGTTTGTTTCACCGATAATCTCGTACAGCTTGTTTGCTTCTTTCCATACGTCGGTATAATCGCTTATCGTAATTTCTATGTTCTTGCCCTGTGGCGTATTACTAGCGCTAGATAGGCTTGGCTGTATCTGGTCAACGACAGTCTTATAGAATTTACTGAACATTGTCGCGCCTTTTGTAGTAGCACGCATATTGTAAATTCCTACAGACTGATTTGCTCTTGGACGGAACTGAATGGTTACTGTACCGTCATCGCCTATTGTTTTTTCGTCAATAAACTGTATCTTTTCCTTGCTTATTGCTTCGCCCTCTTCAAGATTTTGATTTGCAAGGAAGCTCATTGTTTTGCCTTCCGCATTATCCCCTTCAAGCTTAAGCTTAATTTTCAAAAGCGTCGACTGAGAAATGCGGAGCATTCCTTCCTCGTCAGCGGCGCTTTCTTTTAATGACTCCGGCGCCACAGTTGCTTCCGGTTCATTTGCAACCGTCGTTGTCACCTCTGCGGCAGTAATACTGCCCGCCTCAGCAAATGCCGGTACGGTTAATGCTCCCGCAAGCATTAAGGCTAAAATTCCTGATAATACTTTTTTCATTTTTTACTCCTCCTCTTGATTATCTTTATTAAAATCCAACGATACACTATCGCCGTTATTTTCTATGTTTAGTGCGTCCCCGAATATCGCCTGTACTGTTGACAATGTAACATAGGTTCTGTCATTTACAAGCTCCGCCTTTGGTAAATCCGTATGCTGTTTTGCGTTAACGTAAATATTACCGCTGCTCATATCAAAATACGTGCTTGTATACGGATAAAACAAAGATACCGTTTTAGCATCGCCGTCCCAGTAAATCTCCGCTCCGACAGCTTCGGCAAGCGGTCTTATCGGTATCATAAGCTCGTCTTTTAAACATGGCGGTGCGGCTGTTTCCCTTTCTTCACCATTTATGTATACAGCTGAAATATCCTTTTTAAATTCTATCTTATCTTGTGTTTCAAGTGGTTCAAAATTGGGGAACACATTGTAGCCGCCGACATATGTATCTATCCCCTCTGCACTCATTCCTGACAGACTGAAGTTCTCTTTGTCAAGAGTAATTAGATTTACACTTCCCGCAAGAAACCGTAGAGGATAATAATCGTCTGAGTTCCACAACGCATCGGGATTTTTCGGAATAAGCGTGAAGTAGAACAGCGGTCCGTCGCGCAGCACCACATTGTTTTCACCGCTAAAATCAACATAGCTTACCGATACAATATCACCGTTTACAGATGCTTCTATAATATCCGTATCCTGCACAAGCATTGTTTCATTTGTTCCTAAAAGCGGTCTGCCGCTTTCATCAGTTTTGAGTGTGAATTGCTCCGTATTGTATGCAAATTGAAACTCACATCCGCATAATCCATCGTTATCCTGCGGCAGATTTTTTGTGTAAATCGGGACAATTATTTCATTCGCTTCGTTCATGCTTTGCGGCGCAAAAAACACGCATGAGTTTTCTGCCGCCAATGCAGTTATCGGCATACTAATGATCACCGCAATTAAAGCCATACATAATTTTTTTATCATTGTTATAACCTCCGTTTTGTTACAATATATCGCTCATCACAGAATACACGGTATAAATAAGAGGGAGAGAGAGGCTTATTATGGGGGTATTCACAATAATCCGTATATTCTGAGATCAGCGGTATATTATTTACTATATATTATATATTACCTTTATATCGAAGCATAAAATACAACGCTCAATCTTGATCATTCGCATATGGGTCGTAATACCCTGCGTCCTTTCCGTTTATCGTAACAGGATAAACATACGCGCAGGAGGCGCTTCCGTCCGGATTAAACATACTTAATGTTCCCCTGTATGACGCTTCTGCTTTTTTCATATACTCATTATTTCTCGTAAGCCTCGCATAATCATAATAAACATTTGCGGTAAGCGAGCTCCAATAATGAGGAAAGGTATCGCCGTACATTCTTTTTTTACCGATGCCGAAGCTGTTGCAAATGCTGACATACAAAGTATTCGTAAATGTTTTGAAGTCAAAGGTCACAGATGCGCTCAAGGTCATTGTATCAGAAAGCTCTTAAGAATTATCTATCATCTCTTAACCACTGGTCAACAATTCAATCCGGAACTTCTGGTATAACCCATAAAATCACCTTTTGTAATTCACCTTCCACTGAGGGGTTATTTGTCGTGCCACAAAATCTACAATTATTTATATATTTTTAATGTTCATACCACGCTAACTAAATTTTATGTTTTTTTCAAAAAACACTTGATTTTTATATAGTTAGCTCCATACTATATGACGAAAATGCGATTTCCAAGAGCGCACTTCGTAAATCGTCATCTATATCCATTGCCATTATCTCCATAGCGAATTTTTCTATGCTATGTTCGTCTAAAAGTCTGTAGATCTTCTCTTTCATATCATAGCTATACTGCGCTTTCAGCAATAAATCAAAGATTTCAGATTTGTAATCATTGCCTGAAATTTTTACTTCGTCATTAAATTGTACAGCTATTTCACCGTTTACATTTTCTGTTTCAACAAACATGCTGCCGTTACGATAATGCTTCTTAAATATCTTTTCCTTACCGTCCTCGGTTACTGTTATGTCACAATCCTCGATTTTTCTGAATTCCATTATGTATCTTCGGTCTTTTACAAAAAGGCTTTCATCTCCGTCAGGCTTTGAAACAGTAAATTTTTTGCCCCATTCAAGCTGCATTTTTGTGACAACACAAGCTCCGTTTTCATATTCATTCGTGCAGCCGTCGTCCTCGTACATTTCAAAGGTATTGTCCGCGCCGGGAAAAATAACTACATTGAGCGTTTTTGGATTGCTTATATCATTTACCGATTCCGTTACTGCCATCGGAATAATTCCGCCTGCCTTTACAAGCACCGGAATGGTATCAATATTTCTGTGCATGATATGTCTGCCACCCTTATATGAATGCGATGTGAATAAATCAAACCACATTCCGTCCGGAAGGTATACGTTTACACTGCCTCTCAGTGTTACCTCGCTCATAGGCGATGTAATCGGCGCAACTATCATTTCCGAACCAAACCAGTATTCATTTTGATTATATTCATAAGCCAAATCATCCGTAGAATAGTAATAGAGTGGCAGCATAAGCGGCAGACCTTCCTTATACGCGCGGTAGTTCATTGTGTAAAGATACGGTATCAATCTATGACGAAGCCGCAGAAAATCCGACATTGCCGATTCGGCTTCCTTATTATAAAGCCATACCTCTTTAGACTGAAAGTCATTGTTTGTGCTATGCAGACGCATAATTGGAGAAAATACTCCAAACTGAACCCATCTGGTTACACGCTCATCATTTCTGTCACCGTAGATATGACCGCCTATATCATGACTCCACCAGTTATAGCCAATATTTGATGCATTTGCCGTAAAATACGGCTGAAATTCAAGACTGCCCCAAGTGCAGAGAGTATCACCGGAAAAACCGATAGGATATCTGTGACTTCCCGCTCCTGAATATCTTGAAAAAATCATAGCACGTTTGCCTGTTTTCTTCATATCAAGATAATGATAATGGTTAAGCATCCACAGCGGGTCAAGTCCTTTTATGCGCGTTGTGTTTCCCTGCTGCCAGTCCATCCACCAGAAGGATACTCCTTCTTCCTCCATAGGGTTTAATATTTCCTCAAAGTATGCTTCTAAAAAGTCAGGATTCGTTGCATCAAATGCCACACGCTCGCCATTTTTAACATCAACACCCATGCGTGCAGCTATCGCTTCATATGCCTTTTCATGTTTTGCTATTCCCTCTGCGGGATGCAAATTCAATGTTACCTCCATACCCTCGTTATGGAGAAAATCCAAAAATGCTTTATGGTCGGGAAACAGTTCATCATCCCATGTAAATCCTGTCCAGCCTGAGCCGCATTCAGGAGGTATTTTTGTAGTGTGCCAATCCATATCAATAACTGCAACAGAAAACGGCAAATCTTTTTCTTTGAATTTCAGCATGAGATTTTCATATTCCTGCTGCGTATACTTATAGTATCTGCTCCACCAGTTACCAAGCGCATATCGTGGAATCATTGGTGGATTACCTGTTAATTTATAATAATCGCGAAGCGCATCAAGATGGTTCGTTTTATACGCAAAAAGATAAACGTCTGTCGCTTCATTGCGAGGCTCTATCCAGCCATCATCCGTTAATATAAGGGAATGGCTGTCGTCAAGCGATACTATGCCGCGTCTTGACATTATTCCGTCCTCCAGAGGGCATGCTCCGTCTGCACCGTCCAAAGTACGCGCTGTTCCTTTAAGATTGTCCGCATCCATACCGAAATGCCACGGCTGAAATGATGTACCGTTTTTGCCTCCCAAAATAGCAGATAAACTATTTTGGGAAAACTCTCCGCCGCAGTATGTAAGCTCTAAACACTCGGTTTTTATCGTGATTGAGCCATCTTTTTCAATAACCGTAAATTCGGGCGTGTCAAAATCGCGATTAACAACCACCTGTGTTGCCCTGTTCTCAAAAATTCCGTCAGCATTATATTCCATTCTTATCAGGGCTGGCGTAAGTACGGTAAAACGCCAGTCTTTACCCTGCACCACAGACTCCGCCCTACAGTTTCCCGTTGTTTCATATTCTGGATCGCTTTTTTGACAGTGTCTACTCCCTGCGGACTGTGAA
>ERZ773183.2462-NODE-2462-length-12491-cov-13.811917_pt1 | contig 12491 bp, 14 predicted proteins | sample MGYA00580532_ERZ773183 | MGnify/ENA primary metagenome ERZ773183 (study PRJEB29015, sample SAMEA2737791) | human gut metagenome | biome: human gut; feature: human-associated habitat; material: faeces | place: China | collected 2012 ... | reverse complement strand
CGGATGTCATTGTCATTACCGAAAGTCACTTCGACAAATTCTCTCCCGTTTCTTACCACAGGAGAAAGTTTGATTTTGGGTTTTGGAGTATATATTTCCATGTTTTTTAAATTTTACCGGTCCCACTCGTTCAGGATTTCTCCGCTTATGATATCATATCGTATCCAGTGTCCCGTCTCGCGTCCCTCGGTGTATTCGCCTTGGACTGCGATATCGTCCCGGTCGATTTCTTTCCACGAACCGTGCTTGTAGCCGTTCTTGTACGAGCCGGATTTGTAGGCGTACAGCTTGCCATGTAGGTGGGCCGTGTATTCGTAGGGGCCGTCCAGTTCGCCGTTCTTATAGTGGCTGACGGTTTTGCTGACCCATCTCTCGGTGGTATCCTCGCTGATTTTCCATTGTTTTCCCTCTTTCCGGTCGTCGGTATAGTTTGCCTCGTAGATCTGCTTGCCGCTTTTCGGGTCAAAGCGTTGTTCCTTGCCGTTCCGCTTGCCCTGCCTATATTCCTGAACCATGTCCGGCTTCCCGTCGCTGAACCATGTCCTTACCGTACCGTCTATCTTCCCGTACTGCATGGGTGCTTCCCGTTGCGGTGTCTTTCCGTCCTGATGATAGGAAACGAACAGACCATGCCGTCTGCCGTCGGTATACTTGCCCTTTTCCCGCAGGCTGCCGTTGCGGAAACGCCTGTACTCGCCCTGCATAACCCCTTTGGAAAAATGCACTATTTCCTCATCCTGCCCCCGCAAGATACGGAATTTGCCCGATAGCGGACGTTTTCCGCCCTTCAGATAATGGACGACTGTTCCATGCTGTTCGTCCGTGGTGGTTCGCAAGTCACCGGATTCCACGATCCGCTGTGCGAAGGCAGAACAACACAGCAGCGTGAGAACGATGGCCGCAAGCATTTTTCTTATGTTTCCCTTTACCTTTCTCATTCGTCCGGATATTCAAGTTTCAATGTCATGCCGTCCAAAGCGATGCCTTCGCTAAGCGTGATGGCAAGTTTCTGTTCTTCGGAGCATCCTATGGTTTCCCCGTCCTGCAAGGTGACATCATCCGACAGGATATAATGCACGATGTCCATTAGGAAATCACGGATGTCACTCAGATCGGCAGGGGCATACACTTCGATTTCCTCTTTCCCGAATTTTCTCAGTCCGTAGGTATAGATGCCGGGGATTCCTTTCTGTGTGCGGTAGATGCCGAACCATACCCAGTCCATGACGGGCAGTTCATCTTCTTGCAGGAGTGCGGCCATATCCCTGTAAAATTCGGGTTGGAACACCATACCGTCGGTATATACCGCTGTAGCGTAGGACTGTTTCAGGCAGGAAGACGTGGCTCTGGTGAACAGTTTGGCTCTCTCCAGCAGGTTGGATTGGTCTCCGGTCACGGATACGAGGATATGAGCCTCGTGTTGTCGTGCCACTTCTGTTGCATCTTTCCACAGGTAGTTGCCCTGTGCATAGTGTTCCGCTTCTCCGTTGGGTACGGGACCGGGCATGATGGCTATTGCCAATGTCATGCCGCTGAACATTCCGACAAGTACGTCCCCGTTGTCGTCGTCATCGGTAAGGACGATTCCCCAGTCTTCCTCGAAGTCATGGATGAACTGTTTCTTGTCCCATTGATTTTGTGAAAGCAACACGGACGAGACAAAGCATCCTTTGATATTATCCTTTTCCATATAGTTCTTTCTTTTTGAGTCGTCAATTATTGAAGATTCTTGCGCAAGATAGGTATTTTACCCTGATTCCTTGGTACTTTCATCTGTTAATATACGATAAATGCAGGCCCTGCCTGTGACTTTACAGATAAAGGTTGCGCTCCGTTCAATAGATGCGCACATACTGTACTTCCCCGTCAAGCAGTTCAACATAGCGGTTGTCGGAAAAGCGCAATGTCTCCAGAGTCCTGCCTTCCTTCTTGACTTCCGATTTGTGGTATGGTTCGCCCCACGCGGCGATGACCATTTCCCTCGTCATGCCGGTATCGACCTTGCGGAAGGCAATCAGCTTCCCGTATTTCTCGCCGTACCGTTTTTCCAGCTGGCCGATACGTGCCGTGCTTACAAACTCGTACACCTCGTCACCGCCTATAGGAAATGCTTCCACACGGACACCGTCAGCACCTTCCATCAGCAGAAACGCCCCGTCACTGTTCATCTTCAGGCCGATGTCCACACAACGGTACTCCGCACCTTCAGCCGGGGTGATTACCTGACCGTCCTCGGTCTCGACGGCCTTGGCAAGTGACAGGAATGTCTGTCCGACAAAGCGTTTCAGTTTCTCATAATACCCTATACAGGTCATGCTCAGCGGATACCTGAATGGGTTGTAATACATCTCATCACCGCTTTCTTTTTCACGGAGCAGCAGGCAGCATCCAGCCGACAGGTAGTCTGTCTTTGTCCAGACCTTCACTACCTCGTAATATTTCCCCACTACCTCTTTAGAAGGGGTGGTACTGATGTTGACCGCCTTGTACACCGTTCGGTCATCCCCGGTAAGGAAATTGACCGTGTAGAAAGCATCCCAGTAGCCGTTCCTGTCATTTTTTACCCCATGCATGTACAGGGTCTGTCCCGGAAGGGAAGTGAAACTCCGCTTCTCCACGTTCGTCAGGCTGTCATAGGGGTGGGCATTTGTCACCGTGTACTCTTTCAGTCCATCGTTCTTGGGAACGATGTTAAGCTGTGCATGGGCATACATCACCGTGCACAGGAAGAAGGTTATAATTGGAATTGTTTTCATACTCAATCACTTTTTAAGTTTACAGGTGGCATCCGGGAAAGAGCACTCAGCTATTTGCCGGAAATAGAGAACAGGTACAGAGACAGTCCTATCCCGACGGCAAGAATCACTCCCAGCCAGAACCGGAAAGTTTTCGGACCGAGCAGATTCATCCAGAAGTTACCTCCTGTACTACCCGGACGGGAATACGTCCACTTCCAGCCACAGATGACACCGACAAGCCATATCAGAAGCAGGCCCGCCACGACCAGATAGCCGTAGCGGGGTTCCCGCTGTATCAGATTCGGAAAATCCTTTATTTTATCCAACCATTCCATATCTCACCGGTTTATTTTTTCAAGAGCGCCGCAAATTCTTTAAGCTGTGGCAGTCCGTCAAAGAAATCAACGTCAAATTTGGCCGTTGAGCCGTTGGCGAGGGTGATTGTCAGAATACCATTGTCGTAATTGTAGTTTGAACTGGATATTTCCGACAATGTAAAAGAACGCATCTCAACATTTCCTTTCACGATGACCGGGTATGTCACCTTATCGCCGTCAACCGTGATGATACAGCTTTTGGCAGCCAACTTGCGGGCCTTATGTATCTTCCGCCAGGCTCTGAACAGCATGTACAGTCCGACAAGGGCAAGGATGATGGCTGTTGGTAACGGTCCGAGGATGCGAAGTGTACCGACTTTTATACCGAAAGGATAAACTACCGGTACTATTATCAGTCCGGCACCGACAAGGATTTCAGTCAGATTGTCCTTGATGGACGATTTGGAAGAATAATTGAATGTAGCCATATTCGGATATTAGTGAAGTTATTCGTTCGGTGATATTATTTTATGAAAAAGTACCAGATAAGCAGAGCCGCAGTGATGATTATGGACAGGACCGTCATGGCCGACCTGTATTTTTCGACAGCAGGCGATTCCTGCGGAGCTTCAAATTCCAGTATCGTAGGTGCTTGGCCTATCGCGCTATTAGGAATAGCCTCTATCTTGAACTCGTTGGGCTGTTTTTCAATGCCGATCAAGGCATAGGCACAATCAAGCTGATTGGCCTTTCTTGGCGAGAATACCGATTTGCTGAACAGGATGACGCCGTCATAATGATCGCTTATTTCCATTACCGAATCCATATCCCGTTGTCCTGTCAGTATATGACGGCCTGTATCAGGATCTACTATGTAATAGTCATAGCCACAGGACTGTACGGAATCATAACGGATTTCACCGATTTCCAGCGTATCCACTTCAGCCTTGATGCTCTGAAGGGTGGCCTCGTCAATTTCAGTCCCTTTCAACGGGCAGGCATACAGGCAATAGCGGCTGTCTTCGTGCATCACGGTTCTGATGGGATAGAGGTTTACTACTTTGCGGTTTTCCAGTTTGAGGTATGTCTTAGACAATTTGCCGATTGCTTTCCCGTTATAACCGGCCGGAACAGCACCTCCTTCAAGAATGGCTGACAGATTTTTAAGTTCGCTCATGTTGTAATTCTTTTTATTCGTTTTCGATTATTGTTGATTATTTGATTCCATTTTCTACAGTGAGACAGAAGTTCACCTCCCTGTACAGTTGTTCCAGCAGATGTTCGTCATCCAGCGACTTCCTGCCGGGACGTAAGAAACCGTCCGGAGTGTCGGATGCGTAGTAGAACATGTTCCCGTTGAAGGAGAGCATCAGGTCACGGCTGAAGGATTTCCGCAGGGCGGTCAGCTTCCGCATCATCGCCGGGGTGAGCACCATGCGGGCTTCCACCTCGTCATCCGCGTACACGGCAAAATGCCTCTCGAACTCCGGGTCTTCCAAATGTACGAATTTTGCCCCGTACTTTTCCTTCATTCCCTGGATTGTTTGCGCCAGGTAGCCGATTTTGTTTTCCAGATGGTCGGGCAGCAGCATCACGTAGCCCCTGAAGGTGCGGTTCAGCTTGCAGCACCCGAACATGCCCCTGAAACTGTGCATCGTGCTCTCTATCCTGACTCCGAATATCGGACGGATAAAATACTGGTACGGCACTTCAAGGAAGTTGAAGGCCGAGAAATCTTTCGAATTGGCTGAAGTCACACCGGCATCCACGACAGTCATCATGTCATTTCCGACGGGAATGTCAAGACGGCCGTAACAGGTCGAACTTACCGAATTGCCCGATGACAATGCCGTTCCGAACAGGCGGCTGTCCGCAAAGACTTTCGGCTGTATGGAACCGGAAGGATTGTACCTTGCTCCCGGGAACAGCAGGTAGATGATGTGGGCCATCGTGTAGGTTTCCCTCTTGTTCAGCGCGGCAAAACATTTCATGAATGCGAAATGAAGTATAAAAAATACGGCAAAGCCTATCATGAGGTATTTACCCGTGGTGACGGAAGTCTCATAGTCGGTACGGTCCACGAGGAATCCCCCGAAAATACAGAAACCGAACCACACGACAGTACACAGATAGACAATGGAGGTCAGGATGCGGAACACGATACGGAGCATCCTTATACGGGACATCTCTTTCTTCATGTGAAGGGAAATGCCCTTGAAATCTATATTCTGACTATCTTCCATGCTTTACTTGAATAATTCTCCCACTTTCACTTCCTTGATCTCACTTTCCGGGAACTCTATCAACTCCTGCTGCTCATGCTTGCGCCAGGATGCGATTATCGACGACGGAAACATTTCAATGTAATTGTTGTAATCGGTAGCAGCAGCATTGTAGGTGCGCCGGATTGCCTGCAGCTCATTCTCCATGTCCTCGATCTGGACCTGAAGATGAAGGAACTGCTGGTTCGCCTTCAGCTCCGGGTAGTCTTCCACCGCCACATTCAGTCTTGACAGAAGCGAGGACATTTCCGTACCGCTTTTTATCTGCTCGGACTCTGTAGCGTTCGAAGCCCTTGACCGCAAATCGGCAATGCGGGTGAGAATCTCATTCTCGTGTCCCATGTATGCCTTTACGGAAGCGACAAGGTTGGGGATCAGGTCGTTTCTCTGCTTGAGGACGACACAGATACCGCTTCTGCATTGCTTGACCCGGTTCTTCTTTGCAATAAGACTGTTGTTAGTGAATACTGCCCATAAAATAATTATGAGCAGTACCACGATAATACATATAACGGCTATAATCATATTTTCAGATGGATTTAGACATACAATTCAGCCGGTATGACTCTGATTGTCCCTTCCCAGTAGAAGTGGGGGACGATGCCGTCTGAAGGAAGATAACCATTGGGAAGCTCCTTGTAATAAAGGACAAGTTTCTTTATTTCCACATCGGCACCTTCTACAATTTCTCCGCTCAGTTTCACAGTTGACCAGCAGTCTTCTTCTTTGGCAAGACTGACTACACCTTCACATCCGGGAGTCACCGATTGTTTTCCTTCACACATGTTACGCAGCTTTTCCATCATCCTCTGCAACCATTCAACATCATATATGTGTTCCTTATCCAATGCATGAATACCGATACTGTAAAAAGAGTCATCCTCATGTTTTACTCCTTTCCACGCCTCGGACGGCGCACTGATTATTCCCGCGTAAACAATTCTTCCTTCCGTGAATTTCCTCAACCATTTACTTTTTCCGAACCAGGGTGTTTTGCCAGCGACCTTTTTGAAAAACTCGGTTTCCACACTGCGTGGAGTCTGCATATACGGCTTCAGCTTATCGAGATTTGTCAGGTTCTTGTACAGTTCTTTGTCCCGTTTTGCCTCTTCCGCCTCTTTCGCACGCCGTGCGGCCAGTTTCTCCCTGTATTTACTTACGTCAAGACCTTGTGCTTCCATTTGGTCAAGATCATTCTCTGTCATGGTTTTCTCCCATTCTGTTGCTGCATTTTTGAAAAGTGCCATAATCGTAAAACTTTTAAGATATTGTTGATTTTATTTTTTTCGGATTCTACCATTCGATTGCCTTCCAAGGGGAATCTTCTTTATTGAGAAGCGCTCCCACGACTTCATCCGCAGTCTCGTAGTCATCTGTTTCGCCTCTCCATATTCCGCGTCCCACGGCAAAGCTGTTGCCGTATTCTTCCCACGAATTGAAGGATTCCTTGGCTATGCCGGCAGTGGTTCTGATGGCTTCCCACATTTCGTCTTCATTGATGTAGCCGCAGATGAAAGCCCAACGGGCCATGTTCACGGCACGTACAAGGTCCCATGCCAGCACGGTTTCGGGCAGGTCCGCTTCCGTCGTTTCATTTACTCCCATTACAAATTCAGCTATCGTGAACGCATCGCCGATCTTGCTGTCCTCGTCCGCCTTTTCTTCCTCGGTGATGGCCTCGATTCCACGCTGGCGGATTTCAGCCAAGGCCGGATCCGCACCGGCATGTTGGCCTTCGTTCAGCAGCCATGAGATGGTCTCCAGGGCACTCTTCCTGTCAGTAACTTCCCACCATTCCTCAAGCATTTCCTTAAGGGTGTCCGTGCCTGCTGTACTTTCAAGGGAGTCCACGTTGTCATCGTTGTATAGGAACAGAGGAGCCCCATAAGCCAGAAGTCTGTTCTGTTCAGGTGTCAGGCTGTTGTCGCCCTTGCGGGTGATTTCCCAACCTGCATATACGTCAAAACCGTCCGAGAAATCCGGTAAACCTTCCGGCATGAATCCGGCATTCATTGCCTGCTGCATCATGTTCCCTGCGAACTCGATGTTTTTGCTGTAGGTCTCCATTATCGCCTCGGGATCCTGGGCGGATTCTGCCATCATCTTTGCCTGGTATGCCTGTGCCTGTGCAACTCCTGGGAACATCTCGGCCGAGTCCTGCATCAGCTTTTCATGCATCTTCATCAGGTCGGAGCCTTCAAATCCGGGTATGTTGCCATACAAGGCTTGCGCCTGTTCCAGTGCTGCTTTCATGGCCTGAGCCTGTGCTTCTCTTGCGATTTCCTCGGGTGTCTGAGGTGTCTTCTTGGTTTCTTCTGCCATATCTTTCTAATATTAAATTTGTTAATGAATATCTTACCTGTTTATTCCGCTCCGTTTTCAAGAAGTTTTTCCACGATTTCGTTGAAGCCGCGCTCTCCTGCATAGTACAGGGCGGTGTGCTGGAGGTTGTCTGAGATGCTAACATTCGCGTGAAATTCAAGCAGGACGGACACAAAATCGTTGTGGCCCTCCTTGGCTGCAAGAATAAGCGGGGTTTCCCCGTTGTCATTCTGTGCGTCAACCGCAGCTTTGGCCTTCAGCAGAGCCTCGCCTATAAAGCGGTTACCTGAAATGGCCGCGTAATGTATCGGGGCATTGCCGCTCAGCATAGCTTTGCCGGGATCGGCTCCGGTCCCGAGAAGAAGGTTGACCATGACAAGATTCCCCTGCATACAGGCGAGTATCAGCGGAGTCTCTCCGCCGTCATTCGTCGAATCAAGCATGGACTTGTCTGACAGGAGCAGCGTGCGGACAATTTCACCCTGTCCGTTATACACGGCCTGATGAAGCGGGGTGTTGCCACGTGCATCCCGGTCATTCCCGTACGAGAGTCGGGCGACCACTTCCCGCAGCCCGTGGGCTGTGGCATAGTCGATGGCCTTGTGGCCGGAGGCATCGGCGACCTCCGTATCGGCTCCCTGATCCATCAGGAAAAGGGCGGCATCTGTACGCTTGTTGTCAAGCAGGCATATCAGCGGGGTTCGTCCTTCATTGTCCGTCACGTTGATGTCGGCCCCCTTCTGGAGCAGCTTCCCGAGGATTTCCTTGTTGCCGCTCCGTGCCGCCGCGTGGAGCGGGCTTTCGGAACGGTTGTTGATACATGACGCGTCGGCATCGTTGTCAAGAAGCAGAGCCACTATGTCCCTGTAGCCTTTCTGACAGGCATAATAAAGAGCAGTGTTTCCTTCCTGATCCCTTTTGTTGATGTCAATTCCTCCCTTTTTCAGGAATATCTGGACAATGCTTTTCTGCCCGTTTCGGCAAGCATTGAGAAATGTCTGGTTGTTGTCCATATATCTTTGTTTAAGAATATTTCAATAATAGTCTTACGAGATTGTCATTGTTGTAGTCTGCCGCCACGTCCATGGCCGTTTTGCCTTCATTGTTTACGGCATTTACGTCAGGCAGCTTGAAGTCCAGCAGGAGTTCAATCGCTTTCTGTGCCATGCTGTCACGACAACATGCCGCCACATAATGCAGGAGGGTGTTTCCCCGGTTGTCCGTCTTGTTCACGTCAGCTCCGGCTTCGAGAAGCTTTTCGAGGATTTCCGTGGGGTCATCAGAACCGGCTGACCAGCCGTAAGGCACATATTTTTCGTTCGCCTTATGACCACCGAAGAGCATCATCATGGGAGTTTGGCCGGAAAGATTGGCGGCGTTGGGGTCGGCCTTTCCCTTGAGCAGCCAACCGAATGCCGTTTTACCCAACCTGTAGCCGGTATGGCGGCAGGAAAGGGCAAGTGCCGTGTTGCCTTCCGTATCAACAGGAAGCTCGGGATTCCAGCCTTTTTCCTTCATCAGGTCAAGCAGCCCCTTGTAAACCTCGGTATCCTTGCAGAAATAGTCCTTACTCACCCATACCGAAAAAGCCGTCTCTTCATTCGGGAAACGGTAATTCGGATTCGCTCCGCCGTTCAGAATCATGGCCGGAGCATCCTGTATGCTGTCAAACCAGCTGAACGCACAAGCGAGGGGCGACTTGCCTTCAAAGTCATACATATCCTTGTGCTCGCACACCGTCTGCAGGTCTGCACCCGAACGCAGAATGGCATCCAGCGCCTCCATATCCTTCATGTACATAGCCTGGAATATGTCCATGTTGCCGTGCAAGGCCGAAAGTTCGTCAACATCGGGGTCGCTTCCAGAAAGGAAGGCCGCGATCTTCATCGCCTTGTTCTCTATGGCGGCATCCCAGGCTGTCTTTCCACTGTTTGACTTGTCTTCCGGATCGGCCTTGTCTTCTTCAACAAGCCTTCTGGCAAGTCGGTAGGCGGTTTCGCCATCATCCTCCAGCCTTGCAATCCTGCTCCTGATTTCCTCTATCTTGTTTTCGGGGTAACGGTATTGTACGGATTCGTCCAGTTCCTTTTTCGCGAACCGGATATCCTTTCTGATGTCGCCTGAAGCGGCACAAAAACCGAAAAGCACGTTCTCGCCGTTAAGGTCGGTTGAGTTGACGCGTGCTCCGGAATCTATGATCGCTTCCGCCATCTTGAAATGACGGTTCCTTACGCACTCGATAAGGGCCGTTGTATTCTTGGCCGAACGCGGTATATTCGCTCCTTGTTCCATGAGCATGACGGCTATTTCTTTCAGTTTGTCTTCATCTGCACGGCCGGCACTGGTTCTGCCGAGGATATGAATCGGGGTGGAACCGTTTGCATCCTTCGTGTTGGGTTCGGCATCACGTTCAAGAAGTATCTTGACCCCCTCCGCGTCTCCATACTGGCAGGCAAGATGCAACGGAGAACGGTCTTCGTACTGTTCGTCGCTGTCATCGACGGGCACTTCCCGGAGCGCCTGATGAATTGCATCCTTCGGCTGACTTGTCGAATAAAGTCTGTATATGTCACTGTATTTCATGGTTGTATGTTTTTTATCAGTTCTTCAATGTGTTGATATTTATTGCCCAAACGGGCGTGGATAGTCCGCACCTCCGTGTGCAGGTGCAGTCTGGCCGACACTTTCGCTTTCAGCCTCAACAGTTGTACGGCGGCGAGGTTATCGGGAGCATCCTCCGGCATGGGACAACCGGCAGGGCTTTTTTCGTATTCCCAGCGGAGGACGGCTTCCGGCAGGTTTTCCGGCAGACGTTCCGTTAACGGTGGCAGCAGCCTCTCCGCTTCCAACAGCAGGGAACGGCAGTCATTATACAGAGAAAGGTAGTAGCAGCATAACGCCTTGTTGTAAAGTGTCGGCAGGTCAGACTTTCCTGCCTGCGTGAAACAGGAGAAGGCAAAGGCATATTCGCCACTTACCATATAGGTAATACCTGCGGAAAAAAGTTCTTTTTTCTGGGATTCAGGCATGGTTTGTTTATTTCCATATATTCCAATCATAGATACTTAAACACTAAAAGAGATTTCAGACTGTTATGGGTGGAAACAAAAAACCGACGATATTCGGGCGCAGAGAACGCTCCCCAGTACCGTCGGACCATAAAAATATCCTGCCTTTTTTGAGACAATATGGCAGAGGATGAGTATTTATAGGAACTTTTGTCGTAAGACAAGGATAACCCCGGATAATTGATTCCGGTAATCCATTGTAAATTAAATGTTTTATTATATATTGACGCGCGATAATTGTGTGTGTGTGTGTTTACACGAATTTTCCACACTGCCAAATTATCAATACACTTTTTAAGGGAATATGTAAGGTAACTAATGCACACAAGAAAAACGTCCGCTTTATGCAAAGCTTCGCTCAAACAAATATCATTTGTTAAAATCGAGCGACATTTTACAATGTATCCATTGTCATACATATCAGTTTATTAGAGTGAATACTTCTTCAAATACAAAATTAGAAAAATGTTTTGTTCTGCAATGAAATAACCGACACTTTTTTCAGGGAAAAATAAAAATGGCTTTATTATAATTGCCTTGTACCATAGAAAACGGGCAGAGAGCATGCAGTTGCTCATCTGCCCGTCCTGTAGGGAGAACCGTTTCATGCCGCTATCGGATTCACTTTCAATGTAGTCTGAAAGATGAACGCCTCTACTTTCATGTTGATTATGAAACATTGTTGGTGTGCGTGATAAGACTTCATGCCTTATTCAAACCTAAATCCAACGGGCACAAAAACAAGTAAGTAATTATTCAATGTCTTGAGATCATTTAAATACCGCAAAGGCAGTAAGGAATATAGCAGATTGGATTATTCTAAAAGGCCAAATTTATATCTTCTTTTGGCGGCATATTACAAGGAACTTGCCACCCGATCAGGGGGGCTCTTGTGGAAACGGAACTAACAAACAAGCAGTAATTTCGTTTCTTGTTCATGGTAAAGACTACGACAACAAATCCGGTAGCGGTATTTACTGTTATTTAGGTCAGCCACGGGTTTCGATACGGGTCATAATCTGTTTGGAAAGTAGCCAGTTGCCAATCGGTAACCGGCTTTTTCGTGTCATCGACTTTACGGGGGATTTGTGGATTAAGTCGCAATTTGGCGGCATCATTAAGCCATTTCATGCTGTCCTCGTAATCGCGCATACGGACAACACTGACATTATTCGGGGCAATGAGTTTCGTGAGCTCGTAGATAGCCAATCGAACCATATGCTTCTTGAGGTTGTAGTTTCGTGGATCGTGTAATGATAGGTTTAGACCGACTTGCGGCGTGTCCGCGTTCACATCCGTTTCCGGGTAAAATACCCGTCCGTCATAAACTACATATTCGTGTTCCGACAATTCGTAGGCATTGTATGATGAATCGTAATCGGCTATGGCTCCCCAACAGTCGGACACCATAGGGTCAAGATTGCAATCGAAACAGTCAAGCGTCATCAAAGTATAGAACGCCCCTTCATATTCAACGACTGACCACAGAGGATACTCGACAGGCTGCCATAACGTGACTTCCGTCTCGATCCAACCGCCGACCATCGGGATACGGATATCATCGAACTTGTACCCGTTTTCGGCAAGGCAAATATAGACAACACCGTTGTAGTTTACTTTATCACCCGGATAATAGGTGTTGAACTGGGAGTAATTTACAACTTGTCCCGCATCGACGTGGATATCGGAACACTCTTCCCAATAGATTGCCGTTGCCGGCTTGCGATAGCCGCTGACGGAGCGTATCACCTCATGGATTTGTCC
>ERZ773183.2457-NODE-2457-length-12538-cov-4.275334_pt1 | contig 12538 bp, 8 predicted proteins | sample MGYA00580532_ERZ773183 | MGnify/ENA primary metagenome ERZ773183 (study PRJEB29015, sample SAMEA2737791) | human gut metagenome | biome: human gut; feature: human-associated habitat; material: faeces | place: China | collected 2012 ... | reverse complement strand
GGCGGCGAGCCCCCCGGCGATGCGCAGGGCGCGGCCGGCAAGCTCCCCGTAGGTCGCCTCGCCGTCGGCTCCCCACCGCAGCGCCGGGGCATCCGGCTCGGCCTGGGCGCGGGCGAAGAACCGTCCGTGGAGCGTCCCGCCGCCGAGGTCGGCCCCCTCCGAGTTCGCCTCGGCGCGCGCCGCGCGCTGCGAAGGGGGCAGCAGGTCGGGGAACGGCTCCGACCAGTCGTTTTCGCAGTAGAAGCGCACTGCTGTGCAATATGCCTCAAACATCTGTTTGGCTATTTTGTCATCAAGCAATTCGGAAACGTAATCCCACGCCAAAAGCAACCCGTTTTTATGATCGTATATCTGATGATCCAGCAATACCTGTGGTGTTTCTGCTAGCATCTTCGACAAGGGACCGAAAACATCTTCCACTTTGTTGGAGATAAATTGGGTGCCGATATTGCTAGCGAATACAACAGGGGCTTTCTTGGGATCGTTTGGGCAACGGTGAGAAAGCTCTCTCAAAACCTCTACAGCTCCAAATGAAGAGTGCGCAACATCCTGCTGAAAGCGTCCTTGCATTTGAGAAGCTAGTTCAAGAAGGGAAATTGCGTTTGCGCAATCAGCCTCAAGAAGGATAAGAGAGGTGAAGTCGGATACGATCTTGTCAACGTCTGGGTGAATTGGTTTTCTGTTGAACAGCGGAAGGTTGAGAAGAAATTTCTTGTCTTCGCTCCATCGAGAAAGAGCCTTGGCATAAACAGCGGCGATGCCCATAGATTGGGTAACCCCGATTTGCCGTCCTTTCTCGGTGAAGTTCTTCCAAGACTTAGAATCAATTAAGTACTCCATACGAGTGAATTGAGATCTTTTGACACTCTCCATAGGGGCTTTCAGTGGCAAAGAGGGGCCGCCTGGCATGTTGTCTATTCGATTCAGCCAGTATTCTCTATCCTCGTTTCGTGCGTCTTCTCCGATTCCGGTTCTTCTCGCATACTCCATGAAGTCTATCTCGATGGGGGCGAGATCCGTTCCGTCGTAGAGATGCGCTAGATCCTCTAAGAGAACTTGGATGCTAAGCACATCAGCTGCAAGAAGATCGACGTTGATATGCATGATAGTGCGTTTCGGTGATACGACAGTAAGGCGTACATCTATGAGATCGTCTTGCTCGATGTCGAAACGTAGGTGACTTAATTCTTGGCGAATACCTTCAATCCTCGAGTCGGGATTGCCTGCTCCTTCCACTCTGTAGGTGGTTAGTCCCTTCCAAGTTACTTTGTCTTCGATGCGGGCTGTTCCGTCATCAGAGAACCGGGCGCGCAGCATGGGATGCCTTAGAATAAGAAGTTCCACTGCGCGTTCGAGTTTGGCCGCATCGAGAGATCCGCATTCGAATTCCATATAAGCGTGACAAGCGGTTCCCCCTAGCTCCTGTCCGTCTCGCCTTCCAACCATATAGGCATGTTGGACGGACGTGATCGGAAAGGGGTCGCCTTTGCTGTAATTTGCGGAACCGAGGAGAGGGCTGCCATTAGACGAGCTTCTCGCAGACCTCTCTCTTGCAAAATTTACCCAAGAAGCCATACAGGGATTCGAAACCAATTCTGAAAAGGTAACATTGCAGCCATTCTTTGTTAGCAACCCAGCTATTCTCATAATGTCAAGAGATCCTAGCCCCAAACTGATAAGATTATCCGAAGGGCTTAGTTCTTCTTTTGACAGTCCGAGCATTTCCCCAACAAGCTTTCCAACTAGCTCCACGCATACTTCAGACATGCCAACCGCCCTTTCAAGCAATAAGTCTTTGAATATAAGGCATACTAACATAATGTTAGCTATAGTATACTTATAGCGAAAGGGTTGTTGTTTGCAAATATTGCGCAAATATCTTCTAAGGCTTCGGATGGCAGAAGGGGGTTTTATGAGAAGGGCAACCGACGTTGGTTTCACTCTTGTTGAACGTATTGCGCAATGGGAGCGTGAATATGGGGCAAATATTGCGGTTCGCGACAGAGAAACCACGTATACTTACACTGAGCTATTTGATGCGGCAAGGCGATTCGCCTCTTGCCTTGCTTCGGAGGGGATAGAAGCTGGGGACAGGATCGTCCTTCAGCTTCCGAACAAAGCTGAATCTCTTATAATCTTGTTCGGGTCAGTAATGAGAGGATGCATCCCCGTACTTGCTTTGCCGACTCATCGCAAAGCGGAAATCTCTCATTTCTGCTCAAAGTCAAATGCATCCTGCCTAATTGTTCCGTGTTCTTCCCCGGCTTATGATTACGAGTCCTTAGCAAAAGCCATCAAAAAGGACAATCCAAGGCTAAAATGTTTTGTCATCGGATCTTCCGATCAATATCGATCAGTTTCGGATATGCGCGGAGAGCTCTGGCAAGCCACAGCACCCCACTCCTCATCAATTTTGTTCCTGCTTCCGTCGGGTGGTACAACAGGACTCCCTAAACTTATTCCTCGCTCAAATTTCAGCTATGTGTACAATTTCGTGGAAGCGGCTTCCCGATCGCTTTTTTCCGAAAAAACAAAATACCTAGCAGCTTTGTCGATATGCCATAATTTGCCGCTCGCATGCCCCGGCGCACTTGGTGCGCTAGAAAAAGGAGGCACCGTCATTTTGGCGGAAAGCGTGAGTCCCGATGAAGTGTTTCCATTGATCTCTTCTGCAAAAGTGACGACAATAACAGCAGTTCCATCGGCGGTAAACCTCTGGATGGACGCACTCGACTGGTATCCTGTTGATCTTTCAAGCCTTGAGTCCATCCATGTAGGAGGTGCGCGATTTACCGCAAAAGATGCCAAGAGGCTTTCTGCCGCTTTCTCTTGCGCTGTCCAGCAATCATACGGCATGACTGAAGGAATATTGACGCTGACAAGCCCTGAAGCGCCAGAGGAAATCGCCTTTACCACCCAAGGCTTCCCCCTTTCCGAAAACGATCGCCCTCTTATCATCGGACAAGATGGGCAACCTTGCGCAGACGGCGAAGAAGGGGAATTGATATGGAAAGGACCGTATCTGATGAGTGGATATTACGAAGATGAATATTCTACTCTGCGCTCTTTTGATTCGGAAGGATTTTATCATACGGGGGATTTAGCGGTGAGGGATCCCTGCGGCAACTTCAAAATCACGGGACGTCTGAAAAACACAATAAACCGTGGCGGTGAGACTTTCTCGGCGGAAGACGTAGAGGCAAGTCTTAGAGAAATGCCCGGCATCGTAGACGTAGCCGTCTGCGGGATACCGGATCAAGCCCTTGGCGAAAAGACGTGTGCGTTTATCGTTTGCAGCGGCGATGCGCCCAACTTGGAATCCATAAGGGAGTTTTTAAACAACATAGGAATCGCCCCATTCAAGCATCCAGACAGAGTAGAGATTCGTGAGTTGTTGCCCCTGACCCCCATAGGAAAAATTGATTTAAATGCTCTTAAGACCTCGATACGCTAGTCAGCCCTTTAAAAAAATCTCTTCCAATCCGCCGAGAAGAGCATCGAGAAGGACTGAGAACTGATGATCAAAAAAACTTCTCCTCAGGCTTTCTTCTTCGGTCAGGAGTTTGACCGTTTTTGCCAAAGCGGCAATACCGGGATCGGACGCAGAAAGCGCACTCGCATACGAACCCCCCACCTCTTTGCGCACATCGTCCATTTTGTCCCTGTCATCCTCGGTAGCAACGAACGCGCAAGTTTGGCAAAGCAAAACGGAATAAACAAGAGTGGACCAATCGCCAAACCCAGCATCTCTCAGCACTTGAATGCCGCAATTGATAATGCGGTCGGATTCCCCAAGGCCAGGACCTACGGCAGCGAGTCTACGAGCGACTCCGGGGTACTTTCTCAGGGTGGAACGCATCCCCTCAAGAAGAAGCTTGAACCATCGTTTCCAATTCTCGCGAGGCTCAGGAAGGTCGATTTCGGCATTAACGTGCTCGATAACAAGATGTACCACATCTTCTCTTCGACCAACGTGGTAATTAATGACACCTGGGTACGCGTTAATTTCTTTAGCCAGTTGACGAATAGACCAACCATCTATGCCAAATTCTTTGGTGAGCTTCAAGGCGGCATCGCAGATAGAAGTCACGTCAATTGCTGGCAAGCCGGCTGTCTGGCGCGTCGACCCCATATTCAGCACCTTTCTATTTGCTGGTTGCGACAGAATACCATTTTTTTGCACCCCCAGCGTAACGCGGTCAGTTTGCGGAAATATTCAAGTCGCTGCAAGTGCAAAACAACGTCCTGGTAATAGAGCAGGAGGAGAAATGACGGAACAAAGCCCAGAGAACAAAAAGTCGAAACGCAAAGCACCCCATCCGCTGTTCAGGTTGCTTGACTTCGCAGGGCCTTACAAAATCCTCACCGTGGTGGGCTGCGCCTTGTCTGGTCTGCATTCGTTGCTTGCTGTGATGCCCCTTGTGTGCGTCTGGTTTATCATGTCGCAGTTTGTCGCAGTGGCTCCTCAATGGAGCGAAGCGAGTGGCGCGGCCTTTTACGCATGGCTGGCAGTCGGATTCGCGGTGGCCGGAGTGGTGGTGTACTTCGCGGCGTTGATGTGCACTCATATCGCGGCATTCCGAACCGGCAACAACATGAGGAAGGCCGCGACCCACCATCTCTCCAAGGTTCCCCTTGGCTACTACGACGAGCATTCGACCGGCGAACTAAGGAGGGTGATCGACGGCTGCGCCGGCCAGACCGAGTCCGTGCTTGCCCATAAGTTCCCTGATTTCGTGGGAGCCCTCATCACCCCCGTTGTGTTTGTCGTCGTGATGTTCATCTTCGACTGGGCCATGGGTTTGGCGTGCCTGGTTCCCATCGCGGTGTCCTTCGCGTGCATTTGGAGGATGATGGGAGGGGGAGGCAGCGATGAGAACTCAAGCTATCTGACTTTCGTGTCGAACTACCAGCAGGCATTGAACCGAATGAACGCCGCTGCGACCGAATATGTTCGAGGCATGCCCGTCGTCAAAGTGTTCCAGCAAACGGTCGATTCGTTCAACGCATTCAAGGAGGCCATCCTGCAGTACCGGGATATGGCCCATGGCTATTCGAAGTTGTGCGAAAAACCGCAGGTCGTGCAGATCGTGGCGATCAACTCGACCTTTGCTGTGCTGGTTCCCGCCAGCATCCTGCTTGCGGGGGCAGCAGGGGACTTCGCGTCGTTCTTCACGGACTTCCTCTTCTACGTGGTGTTCAGCGCGGTGACGACATCGATGATGACCAAGATACTGTACGCCTCTGAAGCTGCGGCGATGGCCCAAGATGCCGTGATGCGAATCGAGGGGATCCTATCCACGCCGGAGATGCCTTGCTGTTCTGCGAAAGGCGGGAGGGCGAGCGGGACGTGCGATATCGTTTTTGAAGGGGTGTCTTTCACGTATCCGGGCGCTGACGCACCTGCCGTCAAGAACGTGAGCTTTGCGATTCCCGAAGGAGAAACGATGGCGCTCGTCGGGCCGTCGGGAGGAGGCAAGAGCACCATTGCAAGCCTTGTTCCGAGGTTCTGGGACGTCGATGAAGGACGGGTGCTTGTCGGCGGTGTTGATGTGCGGGATGTTCCCCGTTCGGAACTGATGGATTCCGTTTCCTTCGTCTTCCAAAACACACGGCTTTTCAAGCGCAGCCTCATTGACAACATCAGATTCGCGCGCCCGTCGGCTACGCGCGCGGAGGTGGAGGCGGCCGCGCACGCGGCGCAATGCGACGACATCATCGCGAAGCTGCCCGAGGGCTTGGACACGGTGGTCGGCGCGAAGGGCGTCTACCTGTCGGGCGGCGAATGCCAGCGTATCGCGCTTGCCCGGGCCATTCTGAAAGATGCGCCTATCGTGGTCTTGGACGAGGCCACAGCGTTCGCCGATCCGGAAAACGAAGCCCTTATCCAACGTGCGCTCGCGCGTCTTACGCACGGCAAGACCGTTCTCATGATTGCACACCGGCTATCGACCGTGGTGGGCGCGGACAGGATCTGCGTCGTGGAGAACGGGGCCATCTCGGAATCGGGATCCCACGGGGATCTTGTCGAAAGCAAGGGAGTGTATCGCCGGATGTGGGAGGACTATCAGAAATCAGTCTCTTGGAGAATCGGAGGGGGTGCCAACGATGCTGCGTGAGAAGTTCGCTTTGACCGAGCGGGGTGCTTTCGAGTTCAAGAGAGGCGCGTTCTTCTGCGCTCTCGCCAACCTCGTCATGATGGCACCCATTGGCGTGCTGTGCATGGCGACCAACGACTACCTGGATCATCTGCTCGACCCCTCGAAGCCCCTCCCTGCTCTTGGTGGCTATCTTGCAGCCATCGTCGTCATACTCCTGCTCATGCTGCTGACCCAATGGCTCGAATACCATTTCACCTACAATGTCGTGTACGGCGAGAGTGCCAGAAAGCGGATCGAGCTTGCCGAGGTGCTGCGCAGATTGCCCCTTTCCTTTTTCGGAAGGCGCGACCTCTCGGACCTCACCACCACCATCATGAAGGACTGCGCCGATCAGGAGCGCATGTTCTCCCATATCATGCCCCTTTTGTTCGGAACCGGCGCGTCGACCATATTGATCTCGATCATGCTTCTGCTCTTCAACTGGAAGATGGCCATCGCCGCCCTCTGGGTTCTTCCCATCGCCTTGCTCATCATCGCCTTCTCTCGGAAGAGCCAAGATGCGAAGGGGCAGTTTCTCATCGACCGCCAGCTTGACGTTGCGGACGGCTTGCAGGAGTACCTCGAATGCGCCCAAGAGATCACGGCGGCGAACCAATCGGAAACGTATCTCGAGCAACTGGATCAGAAGATCGATCGCGCGGAGAAGGCCCAGATCGTCTCGGAGCTTTCGAGTGCCGTTCCCGTGTCGGCCGCGCAAGCGTTCCTCAAGCTCGGAATAGCTTCGACCGTCCTCGTCGGAGCCCTGCTTTTGGCATCGGGGGAACTAGAGTTCATGGTGTACTTCTGCTTCCTTCTCGTGGTGACGAGATTCTACGATCCGATCAACACCGTGCTTGAAGTTGTGACGGAGCTTCTCAATCTCAAGCTCGGAATCAAGCGCATGCACTCCATCGAGCACGAGCGGCCTCAAACCGGGTCGATGGAATTCGAGCCGGCGAATCACGACATTTCTTTCGACAACGTGACTTTTTCGTACGAAGGAGGCGAGAAGGTTCTCTCGAACGTCTCATTTGTTGCGAAGGAGGGCGAGGTGACCGCCTTGGTCGGTCCGAGCGGGGGCGGCAAGTCCACCGCGGCCAAGCTGGCTGCCCGTTTCTGGGATGCCGACGATGGCGTTGTGAGCATCGGAGGCGTGGACGTTTCGACCGTCGACCCCGAGGCCCTTCTCGTCGATTTCGCCCAAGTGTTCCAGGATGTGGTTCTGTTCGACGACACGATCATGCAGAACATCCGACTCGGTAGGCCAGATGCCACGGATGAGGAGGTGTTTGCGGCGGCTCGGGCGGCGAACTGCGATGATTTTGTCTCCCGCATGCCGAAGGGCTATGAAACGAGGATAGGCGAGAACGGCGCGCTTTTGTCCGGAGGCGAGCGCCAGCGCATATCGATTGCCCGGGCGATCCTCAAAAACGCCCCCATTGTTCTTCTGGATGAGGCGACCGCTTCACTTGACGTTGAAAATGAGACGAAGGTGCAGGAGGCGCTATCGTGTCTCCTTGAACGCAAAACCGTGCTGGTCATCGCGCACCGGATGAGAACCGTGATGAGCGCCGACAAAATCGTGGTGCTGGATGGAGGCCGCGTTGCCGAGCAAGGAAAGCCGTCGGAGCTCATGGAGCGCGAAGACAGCCTGTTCAAGAAAATGGTGGAGCTTCAGTCGTCGACGGGTCGGATTTTGAATTAAGTGAGGTGGAACTGATGACTTTGAGTGAGTCAAGGGAAGACTATCTAGAAAACCTGCTTATTCTCGAAACTCGTTCTGGTGGTTTTGTAAGGCAAGTGGATATGGCCAGTAGAATGGGTTTTTCCAAGGCGAGCATATCAAAAGCTATGTCCTCCTTGAGCGCGGAAGGATATGTTGAATTTAGGCCTCGAGGTTTGGTTCGCCTTTCAAATGGGGGACGCAAAATCGCTGAAAGAGTTTACGACCGCCATTGCTTCTTCTTCAAGGTTCTTACCAACCTTGGCATTCCGACTGAAATTGCACAAAGGGATGCCTGTCGCATGGAGCACGCAATGAGCGAAGAGTCATATCAGGCTTTAAAAAAGGAGCTGTCGAGCAAGATGGACGTCCAATAAGGGTCATCAACCTAAATAAGCTGGATAATGGGCAATCTAAAGTATAGAGAGAATTGAAATGACGATAGAGCAAAGGCCAAGCTTATCGATCGCTTTGCCAAAATCCTACCTGTTCACGTCCGAATCCGTCACCGAGGGGCATCCCGACAAGATGTGCGACCAGATATCGGACGCCATCTTGGACGCCATCATCTCCAAGGAGATAGAGCTCGAGCGCGAGGGCTACATCGCCCCCAGCGGGCAGCCCGCCGACGTGTCGCGGATGCGCTGCGCGTGCGAGACGCTTGCGACCACGGGGCTCGTGGCCGTGGCGGGCGAGATCCGCACGCAGGCGTACGTGGACGTGCCGGCCATCGTGCGCGAGGTGGTGTGCGGCATCGGCTACGACCGCGCCAAGTACGGCTTCGACGGCACCACCTGCGGCGTGGTGAACGCCATCCACGAGCAGAGCCCCGACATCGCGCAGGGCGTGGACGAGAGCTGGGAGGCGGCCCACGGCGGGGCCGCGGACGACCCCTACGAGCGCATCGGCGCGGGCGACCAGGGCATGATGTTCGGCTACGCCTGCGACGAGACGAGCACCCTCATGCCCATGCCCATCTACCTGGCCCAGCGCATGAGCGAGCGCCTCGCCGCCGTGCGCAAGGACGGCACGCTCGACTACCTGCGCCCCGACGGCAAGACCCAGGTGAGCGTGCGCTACGAGGACGGCGCGCCGAAGTGGGTGGAGAAGGTGGTCGTGTCCACGCAGCACGCCGAGGAGGCGCCCTACGAGCGGCTGCGCGCCGACGTGGTGGAGCAGGTGGTGCGCCCGGTGCTGGCCGGCGAGGGCGTGGCGCTCTCGCCCGACGCGGAGATCCACGTGAACCCCACGGGCCGCTTCGTCATCGGCGGGCCGATGGGCGACTGCGGCCTCACGGGCCGCAAGGTCATCGTGGACACCTACGGCGGCATGGGACGGCACGGCGGCGGGGCCTTCTCCGGCAAGGACTGCACGAAGGTGGACCGCTCGGCGGCCTACGCGGCGCGCTGGGTGGCGAAGAACGTGGTTGCCGCGGGCCTGGCCGCGCGCTGCGAGGTGCAGGTGGCCTACGCCATCGGCGTGGCGCGCCCCGTGTCGCTCATGGTGGAGACGTTCGGCACCGAGAAGGCGGCGGTGGGGGCCATCGAGCGCGCGGTGGCCGAGGTGTTCGACCTGCGCCCCGGCGCCATCATCGACGCGCTGGATTTGCGCCGCCCCATCTACCGCAAGACGGCCGCCTACGGCCACTTCGGCCGCGAGCTGCCCGAGTTCACCTGGGAGCGCACCGACCGCGCCGAGGATCTGCGAAAGACCTGCAGGCTAGCATAAGGGGCTAGCACCCCCTTGGAAGGAGTTCCATGATTTACGATAATGTGCTGCAAGCCATGGGGCATACACCTCTCGTTCGTCTCAATCGGTTATCTGAAGCGAATGCCGCACAGATACTCGTTAAGTTTGAGGGCGTTAATGTAGGAGGCTCCATTAAAACGCGCACGGCATTACAGATGATTGAATCCGCCGAACGCCGCGGCGAAATTGGGCCAGATAGTATTATCGTTGAACCTACAAGCGGCAATCAAGGTATAGGGCTCGCGCTTGTGTGTGCTGTGCGCGGTTATCGTGCGCGCATCATTATGCCAGACAGCGTGTCGGAAGAGCGTCGTAAGCTTGTTCGCCACTATGGTGCTGAGGTAATTGTCGTACATGATGCTGGCGATATTGGAGAGTGCATATCCAAATGCATCGCTCTGGCTAAGCGTATGGCTAGCGAGGATCCTCGTGTTTACGTGCCACAGCAGTTCGAGAACAGGGATAATTTACTAGCGCATCGCTATCATACAGCACTTGAGATCTTAGAGGACGTGAAGGGGCCCATACATGGATTCTGCTCGGGCATTGGTACAGGTGGTACTATTTCCGGTATAGGGCAGGCACTCAAACGTCTTTTTCCTGATGTATGCATTTGGGCCGTTGAGCCGGAGAGCGCAGCGATTCTTTCGGGAGGAAGCGTCGGAACGCATTTGCAGATGGGTATCGGCGATGGGCTTATTCCCGATATCCTTGATCAGGGCATCTATGACGATATCTGCGTGGTTTCCGATGAGGAAGCTATCAACGAGGCTCGCGCGCTTGCTCGTGAGGAGGGTTTGCTTTGCGGCGTATCGGGCGGTACAAATGTGGTTGCCGCACGTCAGCTTGCTCGGCAACTTGGTTCGGGCAAGACAGTGGTTACTTTACTGCCCGATACGGGCGAACGATATTTTTCCACTGAATTGTTTGAGGATTAATCGACGCCAAACCAGACATAGGATCAGTCGATAACATAAGAAAGAAGCGCCATGACCGAGAGCTACGACATCAAAGACATCGACCTTGCCGACGCAGGGCTTGCCCGCATCGAGTGGGCGGCGCGCGACATGCCCGTGCTGGCGTCCATCCGCGAGCGCTTCGCGAAGGAGCGCCCGCTTGAGGGCGTGCGCATCGGCGCGTGCATGCACGTGACCACCGAGACGGCGAACCTCATGCGCGCGCTGGCGGCCTCGGGCGCCGAGGTGGCGCTGTGCGCCAGCAACCCGCTTTCCACCCAAGACGACACCGCCGCCTCGCTCGTGCGCGACTTCGGCATCAAGGTGTTCGCCGTCACCGGCGAGGACATGGACACCTACCGCCGCCACATCGACGCGGTCATCGCCACGAACCCGCAGATCATCATGGACGACGGCGCCGACCTGGACACCGCGCTGCACACCACCCACATTGACAAGCTGGAAGGCGTCATCGGCGGCACCGAGGAAACCACCACGGGCGTGGTGCGCCTTGTGTCCATGGCGAAGGAGGGCACGCTGGGCTACCCCGTGTTCAACGTCAACGACGCGAACACGAAGCACTGCTTCGACAACCACTACGGCACGGGCCAGTCCACGCTCGACGGCATCGTGCGCGCCACGAACCGCCTTTTGTGCGGGCGCACCATCGTGATCTCGGGCTACGGCTACTGCGGCAGCGGCCTGGCCCTGCGCGCGAAGGGCATGGGCATGCGCGTGATCGTGTGCGAGGTGGACCCCTTGAAGGCGCTCGAGGCGCACATGGAGGGCTACGAGGTGATGCCCGCAGCCGAGGCGGCGCGCTTCGCCGACGTGTGGGTGACCGTGACCGGCAACTGCAAGGTGGTGGACGGCCCGGCGTTCGAGAACATGAAGGACGGCGCCATCGTGTGCAACTCCGGCCACTTCGACTCCGAGATCAACCTCGTGTGGCTTGAGGAGCACGCCGTGAAGAAGGAGGAGCTGAAGCCGCTCGTGGAGGAGTACACGCTCGCGGACGGCCGCACGGTCATCGTGCTGGCGCAGGGGCGCCTCGTGAACCTGTCGTGCGCCGAGGGCCACCCCGCGTCCGTGATGGACATGAGCTTCGCGAACCAGGCGCTGGCCGCCGAGTACCTGCACCTCCATGCCGGCGAGCTGGAGAACAAAGTGTACGACGTGCCCGCCGCCATCGATACGCACGTGGCGCGCGTGAAGCTGGAAACGCTGGGCATCGAGATCGACGAGCTCACCGAGGAGCAGGTCAAGTACATGAGCTCCTGGAACTTCGAGACGCTGTAGGATCCGACGAGGGATCGCCCTTTCCTGCAGGTAAAGAACCCGGTGCATGACGCATCGGGTTCTTTTTTTACCTGATCGCCAACGTCGGCTCGGCGCCTCATGACGAAGCTACGACGCCAACCCGCGCCTCGCCAAGAGAGCCCGCTCGTTTTGCAGCAGGCCCTCCACAAGATAGGCTGCCGCGCACGAACGCCCTCGCACGGATGTGTCTCGGAGCAGCGTCGTCGCGCGCCGATCCCACCCCGAACGCTATCGCGAAATCCTGGTAAGTTCCCGTCGATATTGCTATCCTCATTTGCGGATAAACAGGAGGGGCAATCGTTCGACCTGGGGTTTCTTGATCGAGACGAGGAGCTCGGCCGACTCGAGACGCGGAAAAGCTCGCATATCGACGCGAACTTGCCCTTTTTCCCGCGCGCCCCCTGGAGCCGGCCTCCTTCGCGCCCCGCATGGGGACTTCCCCACGTGGGACGCGAGTCGCCCCTAAAGGCACATGCGGTAGATGCGCTCCACGTCTTCCGCGCCCAGGCTGCGCAGGCCCGGGATCCGACCGCCGCCGCAAGCGTGGCGCGCCATATCCTGGAAATGCGCCTCGTCGATGCCGAGCTCGGTCAGGGTTCCCTCAAGCCCCAGCGTCTCGAAGGCGAAGGAGCTCACGCGCTCGATCGCCC
>ERZ773183.2451-NODE-2451-length-12561-cov-4.148649_pt1 | contig 12561 bp, 26 predicted proteins | sample MGYA00580532_ERZ773183 | MGnify/ENA primary metagenome ERZ773183 (study PRJEB29015, sample SAMEA2737791) | human gut metagenome | biome: human gut; feature: human-associated habitat; material: faeces | place: China | collected 2012 ... | reverse complement strand
AAGTCTCCAACACCAAAAGGTTTCAGACCATCAAATTTAATGCTGAGATAGCATATCTTTACGATGTTTTCTTTTGGCTGGCCAGTCGCTTTATTAATGAGACTGACAGCATTGTCGATCTCAGCCTCATTAAAATCAGCTATTTCTTTTTTGATGGAGTCATACATAATCTTCTTGTTTCAATCCGGTTCCCACGAAAATCAGTTCATCGGCGTATGGCAAAGTCCAAATCCACTTAACGAACTCATGCCAATGTGGAAGCCTGTGATTGTGTCTTTGTTTTACCATGTTGCGAAGTGCCTGATATGAATAAAAGTCTGCCTTACGCAATCTTTTTCCCATAGGAATGGCTGCTTTGGCATTGACCAGATCGTCGCCAGAAAGACCTTTACAATCTATGTGCATTGTGCTTTCAGAGGCCAGTCTTTCATGTCCGGCACGGTAGGTTTCCATTTCCGCCCAGAAGTAAACCGGCGCCTCTATCTCAGCGTAGACAATCAATCCCCTGATAGCCTTCGCATGTTCGTCACCACGCTGAACCAGCGTAGACAATAGGATGATATCTTTAGGATCAAGTGTTGCCATAACCCTCGATCCGTAAGTTGGGGGATATTTTTTGTCTACTGTATGTTTGGATTCTACCACACTTCTTGCCTCTTTTCCAAACGGAAGACGAAGCGCCCGGAACACGCCAACGAAACCTGCAATTTCAAGCGTTTCAATGTTGATGTAATTTTTGTTATCTTCCATATTCTTCTTCAATTATTTGTTTAACAAATTCTTCAGCCTTATCGTAATCAGCCAACACCATATGAAAAATGGCTTGTGCCACTATTTCTGAAAATTCATTTTTATTACAATATAGTTTAATGTGTTTTGCGACACATCTTGTACATTTGCATCCAATCAATTCCTTTCTTAATTGAATATAATGCAAGCACTTCTCCAAATCTTCCCGACCATTCTTGTTTTTATACCGGGAGATATACTTTACAAAATTTCCCTGAAAGAAATCCAGATTGCATTTAACGATCAATTCGACTGGCTGCATCTTCATGCTTTTATAATGCGCCCCACCTACTTGAATTTCAAGAGATTTCTCCATGTTTACCTTCTTTTACTTCGTTAATAAAATTGTATTCATCCTCGACTTCCCGGATGATCTTTTCGTTTTCCTCGACCGTTATGGCTTTTCCCATACCGCGTTTTTCCCAGTAAAACTGATTGAACTTCATAAAGGCATGAAGATATAAGGGGTCTTGGATAGCCGTTGCGCAGAATGCTTGAAAGACATTGAACATAATGCCATTTTGTTTCTCAATTTCCGGGTTAGTCAAATACCTGTAAACATTTTCAATCGTATTTGGAAGACATCTGATTCTCAATGAAAAATCTTGTGTCTTTTTCTTGATCGTGATAAACAATCCTTCAGTGTTTACCATGAAGCCTGAAACTTCTTTACCTTGTTGTTTCGCCATACTTCTTTTTGTTATATAATGATTCGTTATAAATAGTTGATAATCTAGCATTACCATCTTTACAAGAGGATATCACAATGACATTCCAATCCTCTTTGGCATCTTTAAATTTTTCAAGTAATGTCTTTTTCCGATGTATCCCCGTTCTCAAATTCCCGTTCAGAGAAAAGAGGTACATGTCCGTATCGTTCAACTCCCGGTCTATTTTTAGAACCGGTTCCTTTAGCGGCTTTCGTGTCACGCGAGGTGCATTTCTTCTCCAATCTGGTACTCCCATTTCCAAAGTATTTTTTAAATATATCCATTGCCTTTGATCCTTTTGCTGATTCGATTAAAATGCCATCGGCATAATGCTCGATACTTAGAGGATCGACTGACCAGAAAAATTTATGCGTTTCATAAGGAAATTCCTGATCCGGTACAATTACTTTATACTCAATGGTCTTCATCGTTTAAATCTTTTTCAGCACATAGTGTAGTGACTATTAGAAAGATAAACGAAATTATAAAAAATATCGTTAATTCTTTTTCCATTGTATTTTTATATACTACAAATGTAAAACTTTTTCCCGTAAGTACAAAGAAAAACGGGATTAATATTAGTTAAATCCCGTTTCCCAAACCTTAGTAGTGCATAAATTAACTTATTATGAAACATGAAGCACTACAAATATAGGGATTATTTTTCTATTTCTCATTCAATATTACACCATATTTTGCAGCAATATAGAATACAGTTGATATTGAACATGTTCTACTACCCCTCATATATGAGTTATATTGTTTTTCACATTCATGAAACTTATATTTTGGATGATACTGGCTGATCTCATGAAATGCCCGGCGCCCAGCCTCTCCAAATTCACCTGCTAGGGCATAACCTATTTTAACCCAATCTAACCGATCCTGAGTTATGTCTATTCTCTGCCGGGTAATTCGTTCAAGAAGACGATTGAATCTGTCACGATCACGACTACCGCCATAATTTGTCTGCACAAATTTCTTTGGTATTACTTCGTCTTGTTTGATTCTCTCATAGATTTGTGCATTTTCGTTTATGTAGTGATCGCCATCACAAGCATAACCTCTAAGGCGGCAAACATCGCCACACGCTTTATCTATTTCCAACCCGTACATATCTTTCATGTCCTGCTTCAGCGCATTGAAATGCTGGCGATGATTCTGAGTATATCTGATCGGGATGATGGCGAATAATCCGGTTCCACTGACAGATGTATCCAAAAAAGCAACATAGGGGCAAGAGAGAAGTTGCTCATGAGCCAATTTCAAATCCGGCAGATTATCGAAATCCAGACATATAAATCCAGAGTGTTTAATCAGTTTGTCAATATGACGATCTTTGAATATGCCGGATACTGTGATTGCCGGGAGCGTGGATTTTAGCGCCCTTCTTGTCCCTTTATCATTCATTGATCGTATAAGCCGGACTGATTTATCCAGCCATTCCGATCGGCATGTAAGAAAATCAATCATTTTGATTGTTCTGGATGGTACAGAATTACGGTAACTCAAAAATAAGGAAACTTCAACATCTAATATGCTCATGATTTTACCATTCGAATTTAAACATCTTCTGAATTTTACGTTTTACGGCTTGTGAAAAACCTTCAACTAGAATATCTGCTACTAGATTGATCGCTAGGTTCTTTGCATCCTGAGCCTCACGGTATTCCTTGCTGTCTACTTTCTTAATGTAAGCTAAGATTTCGACAAGCATGGAATGAATATCTTTCAGCAATTTATTTTCTTCCGGTGTCATACTCGCCACTTTTCGACCAGCCAGTTATTTTCTAGCATATTCTGAACCCATTCGTCAGTAACAAGTATCTCAATCTCACCATCATTGTTCAATTCATGTATTTGATTGACAGTCACGAGTTCACAGATATTATGTTTAGCCATGATCCCGTTTATCCCGTATGTCGGAATATAGATGAAGACAAACCGATCCTTCAATTCATTTCCTTTACATAGGAAAATTGTTAATGAAACCTTCATCGCTTTTACCAGTTGTTCGCTCATACCACTTTATTTTACTTGTTAATTTATCAATCATTTCTATAATCTCACTTTCTGACGTCACGCCGGAAGGAAAAAGAACATTCTCTGGATACTTCAGATGAAGCAAAATGTTCTTTGTCATATTCCGGTAGGCTTCCAATTCTTTGGCTTGACGTTCGATTATTTCACCGTAACTAGCCATACTAAAACGGACATTCTTCTTGTGAAATTACTTCCGGTTCTTCCGGCGGCAATCCCTGACGGAACAAATCATCTGAAACCACATCTTCCTCTTTTAAATCTTCTATGTCTTCAGGTAATTCTCCGCCGTCCATTCCTCGGACAGTTCTGGCAAGTAATTCCGGGTTTGTAATATTATACACATAAATCCTTGTACGTACTGATACTGAACCAATTCTAATTTTAGTCTTTTTCAGAACCCTACATTCAATTCCAATAGATTTCATCATTCGATTGAATTTGGCAGTAAATTCTTCCTGACTTTTAGATTGTTGTTTAATATGGGCTGGAATATTATCGTACAATTCTTTTTGAGACATTGCATTTTTTTCGCCAATATATAAATTATAGTTCAATAGACAGTAGTCATACAATTCATTTCCGAAGAATTTTCGCAAAGCAACATTCTCAATCATCGTATTGTTAAACGATTCTATTCCTTTTGCGAAATATAGCTTTACACATTCTGCCATGAAAAGAAAAAATTTTTGCCATTCGTCGGTTCTTTCATCTTTCCAATCAGAAAATAGGTTATGACCAAATTCATCATAAGGGGTATATCTGGAACTATAATGGTTTTTAAATCCGATCACACATCTACGACGTAAATCGGATTCACCATGTACCGGAATACCGTAATTTGTAGTTATGATAAATTTAGGTGATCGCTCAAAAGGAACTATCACAGTAGTCATATTTTTACGTTCAAATTCAGAGTCTCCCGTTATGAAATTGTAAATATCCTCATATTTGAAATTATATGGGACATCTTCCAATGCTGCGATATCTGCCTCTTCTTTTATTCCTTGAAATTTAAAGCGATTCTTTGGATCATAGGCTTTCCCGTCTACCGTGGAAACAGTCCTGAAAATTTGAAGGGCTTTTACTGCTATCAAACTCTTACCGGTTCCACCATTTGCCTGAAGGGAATCATCCTGTTGACCTTCTGAAAAAATGATAGCTTTTGGATTACTGGGATTTTTATAGCTATGTAGTAAGTATCCCAATGCCCGCATTAAGTACTCAATACCGTCTTCTCCAACTACATTTTGACAGAACTTATAGAATACGCCATCTTTGTAATCAGTGCGCCCAAAAGCTCGATATTCCATATCCAAAACAGATGTTTTCCATATACGCGAATCTCCTACATCAATTTCATCTAATCCACAGAATCTTTGTTCTCCATTACTGAATATTTTAAGAACCCCATTTTTAAAAAAGAAATGACAAACATCTTTTGTGTCCTTAAAGGCTACTACATCAATTTTATTTAATTGATTTACAAATTTTTTAGTAAGAACATTGTAATCCCTGACGGCTGATCTTTCATTTGTTCTTCCTTTTGTCATTGACAAAGCAAGAGGTCTTAAATCATCCAGAGAGCATCTTTCTATAAATTTGCCGGAAACACGCACTATACATGAATCGGATAACATTTCATCAGAAGAAATTTTCGCGTAACCCAGTTCTTGAAAATTTTCTATGAGATTATCCGTTTCAATACCGCATATTTCACCCTTAGTATTATATTTAATGATCTCTCTCATCATAAAGACCTCTTACTTTTTTACATTTATCGGGCAGAAAAATGATAAGCCGAAGAATACAAACTTTTTACATTTACCTTTTGTTAAATGATCATACGGAAGACGTGTGCTGTCGCGTTTGTAGCCTAAATGTCTATTGTAGGCAACTCTGGTGTAATACACTTCACCTTCAAACAAAATGCGATCCTCATCTAAAATTTCAATTACTTTATTTCCCATGACTTAATTAATTTGTTTTGCAAATATGCGATGTATTTTTATAATTTACAAACAATACATTCGCATATTCTTAATATTAACATTTATTATTTTCCAGCTTCATAACTATTCATCTCTAACAGATAGGATAAATATTTCATCGTCTGGACACTTAACATTCTTAAAGCCTTGTCGATATCTTTATCTTCAACCTTCAAAATCATATCATCCCCATCAATGACGCTTTGATATGATATTCTATAGAAATTATCGCCTTTTGTTTTGTAATCTTTTTCTATTATAAAAAAGTACGTTTTTTTATCAGGCGTTATTATTTCTACAGGAAATGAATCCAATAACTGCTGTGTTGTCATACGCAAAGAAATATAAAATATTCGTTTAAACATTCAGATAATTTTTTATAGCCCAATTTTCCCTGATATTTTTCAGTATGGACACCTAAAGCAATTTCAGCTATTGTCTCATCGGCAAGAAGTGAGGGGTTGAACTCAAAAAACTTTGTAGCCCACATCTTTATTCTGCGCAAATACCACAAATCATATTCAGCTTCGGACTCCTTACTGTTAACCAGACCATTGTCGATCTGGATTGCCAACATTAAATGCTTTGCGACTACCTCGTAGTCTACAATGCCGTTCTGATCTTTAAAATTTAACTCACTCATTTCTTTTTGAATGAAATAAATACTTCACTTCCGTCAGACTGGATAAGTTTGGATTCAATTCCAAGAATATCCAGTTCTTCCATCATAATTCGAATAAGATTCGTTTTCGTCATTGCCCGGCGCCGAACAGATTCGCCCAAACATGCACAAAGCCCGACAAAGGTATCTATGTGCATGGTCTTTGATTTAAGGAGAAATCCTTTTTCGGGTTTCATCCTTTGTACCACAAAACCTCTTAGGATCAATTCTTCCTTGCGATCTACCGGTTGAGTACTATAAACTTCCTCTTTGATTTTTATCCCTGTCATAGTCTTACCAAGATAATACGAATGTTTCTTGTTTTGAATAAGGGGAAAATCCTTCCATAGTAAATCCCATACCGCACATTTTCGGTTGTCTCACCTCCATCTGTCCACCGAATTGATTCAGGATAATATTTATAATCGACATGAATAACATCTCGGCATTATCATATTCAAAGTGAAATTTCAGCGGAATCAGACTGAGTAGTTGCTCTTTGGTAAGTTCCGACCTGTTTATTCCACTTAATTCGTCCTGTAGTAATTTGTACAGACATGGTGTAACCGGTTGATTTCTTTCTGCTTCATATTTTGCTGACTCCCAAAGGTAACCGGTATGAATATAATCATCAACACCGCCATCTTCTTCATTGATGTAAATGTTAACTCCAATACAATCGTAGTAGTCTTTCAAATCATTGAAACATTTACATTCTGGAAGATGTATTTCATTAAGCAACCCACACATTGCTATATCACTTGCGGCATCTTTATTTAAACGCCGGATTACCGGATGCATATATACCAGTTTGCGCAACACTTCCTTATCGCCCAAAATATAGTTCTTTTTTGACTTTTTAGCAGACTTCTTAGCTTTAGCGAGCAATTCATCAGCTATGCTAGAAAACTCCTTTACAAACTCTTCACTGAGCGCAGATGCTAACGCTAAATCTTTAATTACGTCTTCCAGCTTTTCTTTTGCTTCTTTTAATTCTTTGTTGTCCATTTTTTAAATTGTTTATTGGTGAAAAATGCGTAATGTCTAACCCTATTAATGTATTTGATATGACGATGATATCCGGCGTTTTTAGCTGCTGCCGTCAATCTCTTCATAATCTGGGCTACACCATAGGTGTTTTGTATTTGCTTTGGAAAGATATTGGCAATATCTTTTCCAGTTTTAAAATTATCGTCCCCGGTTATCCGGGATTTGGCAAACTGAAAAAGGCCATCAAAGTTTTCGTCCAGTTCTTGTTTCAGTCTGATCAAATTTGCAAGAATTTCTTCTTTCTGATTTTTTAAATCTTCGATTTCCTGTGTAATTAAAGCTACCTTTTTATTACCATCTTGAATCTGCTGACTAATAGTTCTTTTTGATGCCATATTACATATGAGTTGCTAAATAAACTTTTCCTTCATTTTTAAGGATCATTTCACCACAATATCCACATTTGATATCCACCATTCTTTGAAAGAAGAATATTTGTGATGGTTGATCTTCGTTGTCATCCAAACAGAATACGGCGGCTACCAAATCCTTATGATCAAACCTAATACTAATTAGGCGTCCATCTGGAAGATGAACTTTGTATTTCCAATTCCATCCCTGATCCGGTTCTCTGGATAACTTTGCTTTCTTGAAATCCTTCAGGCTAGTTTTCAATCCACAGTTACCCATGAGTTCGACATTCATTGGTTCCTCTCCATCTGGAAGGCAGCAAGCGTTTTTAATGCCTGCTGCCAACGGTGAAAAGAAGATGCAGTCTTTACATTCTTTTCGAGTCATTCCTACAATTCGTTTAACGGATGAATATTAACTTCTCCTGTGATCCAGTCAAGAGCCGCCATAATACCTTGTTCATAGGACATGCCGGGATATTTTGATATCCCTTTAACTTCTGCCAATTCACAAAACGCTTTCAAGTCTTCTACTTCTTCTTCTGATCTTTTAATTTCCATAACTTTACCTTTTATATTAATATGAAATACATTCCTTCCTCGCAAACTTTTGTTTTTTGGAGAAGACAGTTCTCTTTGTGTAGACTTATATCTTCTCCCCAAACTGCCACTTCCTTCTGCTGTTCCTCTTCGGACATGCGAGATATTTTATCTTTTAATTCTTTCCAAGTCATAGTTTTAACCTTTTAATTCTCTATAATGATTTTGTCTTTCTATTCGGAGTTTTTCAATAATTTCCATTTTACTGAATGTGCTTTTAGATTTCAGAAGAACATATATTTCTTCCAATAGTTCACGATCACTTTTTTCACCTGCTTCCTTACGGATGGCGTCTTCGACTTCCTGAAAACTTAGCATGGCTTAATAATTCTTGCCACCGTGTTTGTACGGCCGTTCTTTATTAAAAAGTACCTTCTGCTTGATGTGCCAGTCGATGTCAATGTTCATGGCATTGCATTGGTCAAGTGTAAATTCAATAATACATCGCATTCGACTTTCCAAATCAATATTGGCAGTTAATATGTTCGTTGCGTCATAAACAAAAACAGGAAATTTACTTGCTGAATAAGCTGGTTTATTCCAACTCCAATTCATATTTAGATCGCGAAGCCCGGCTAAATCAAGACATCGGATGATTACGTCTGCCAGTTCGTCTTCCAGAGAATCCTTTATGTATAGCTCAAAGGCGTCTGAATTAAAATCTTCTTCGTAGACTTTTAGTAATTTGTCGTAATTCTTTCGGATTGCTCTTTTATTTTTTCTATCGGCTTCCATAGCCTCACATAGTTCGGAGATAATGAGTACAATACATGTTTCATTACCCATATCTTCTTCGTGCCATCCGTGATCTACTGCGATCTTAAATACCTCATCGCGAAGGTTGTTTAATTCTATTCGTTCCATTTTTTTTAAATTGTTTGATACTACAAATGTAATTTCTTTATTCGGAATAAACAAACTTATCGTTTATATTTTTGTTGTTTTAACATTTATTCCTTCTTCTCAGAGGCAAGAGAAGGGTAGTCTTCAATCATCCATTGCCATTTTTCACCAAGATACTTTACGCATTCGTCCGGTAATATGATATCTCTCACCGTTGCCCGACCGCATTTTTTACTCTCTACTTGTATATTCCAATAACCATATCCATGTCGTCTTAAAATATTGAAAAGATTAATATGGTAAGGGCTTCTTAAATCTCTAATTATCTTCATCGTCTCGTTTGTTTTTTTAAAAGTTTCAAAATATCTGAATTTCTCAATGCGTACTTTTTCATTGCGTAACGGCTCCGGACTTTACTTTTGAAGAATCTTTGGAGATATTTAATCAGTCCTTCGCAATTATTCCAGCAACTACATTCGAATGTGATCGGTTGCGTGAAATCTATATTTGTTGTTTTTCCTTGTTCATTAACGAACTCCACATTTTTGTGAATAATTTCCAGCGGCTCCACTTTCCCGGTTGAGGGGTTCAGGATTCCGATACTGGCTACTCCTATTTTTTTATGTCCCATATCACTTCTGATTAAGTCTATCAATAAAACGTTTCACTAAAGGACAATCTTTTCCCTTACACGTATCCGGTTCAGCAGGTATAGCCCCGTGAGCCTCTGCCGCGCCGCAACACCAATCAGCTTTATACTCGCAAATGTCGATGTAAATTTCAATTGCCTTTTGTTTCATTTGTTCTGCATTCATCATTCCAACAATTTACCGTTACTATCTACATCAATTCTAATCCGGTCTTGTACCAGATCACGATCCGGCAGACGGGATATTTCTATAATTTCTCCCCGGACAATAAACTTGACCGTTTGTTTGGTTCCGCATCCTTCCCTAACTATTCCTTTTTTGAAATCAGCATCTTCCTGCTCCATCGACTGAAAGATACGGTCGATTTCTTTCATGACAATCATTTTTTTCTGATGCTCCTGATTCACGAGTTCCCGATACCGGTTCATTTCAGCCTCATGCTTCCAAATATTACCCAGACACTCTTCCAGCATTTCTTTATAACGCTGTTCCTTCCTATCTTTTTCCATCTTTACAAATTTTTTAATCGTTCATTAAATTCAATACATATTTTCTCAATTCTGGGAACACAGTGGAATTGTTTTGAGTAATTCGCTATGTATTCCTTTACAACAGTCTCGTAGCTGATATTCCAGTCATTCTCTTTTATGTATGCGTTAATGTCGCGTCGAAGTTCCGGATCGGCCTTTACAAGCATATACGTTCCTTGCTGGGAAGTCATTATTACTTGATACCCGCTATTCTGCATAACCTCGATAATCAGGCGCATTGTTTCTCTTCCCATATCTGAAGGTAAACACTGAACGCCGAGACCTTCCATTATATCCATGATTTCACTTAACCACAAAGAAGTCTTTCGAGTTCTATGCCACTTTTCGATTATCTGGGGAGCGATGGCATAGAGTTCCTGAAGTTTTTCATACTTCGCACTTCCCGGTTTGTACTTCATTAGGAAAATGTCCGTGAATAGGGGTAAAGCCTGTGTTACTTTAGGGATTTCGTATTTCCCGATTTTTCGGATGGAAGGCAGGACTTCACTTGTTACCCACTTGCGAAATGCACGAGCATTAGGAAGATTACTTCGGAATATTAATGAATATAGACCCGACTCGCTTACTGTACTCATTTCTTGCTCTCCACCGGGGGTGTAACATTTTGTTACTCCCTTTTCGTCTTCATCCAACGCCTGAAGTGCCCTTCTGTGATTCGTATGCCCTAGAATATCGCATACATCTTTGGCTACAAAGCATAGATTCTCACCATCCATGACGGTTCTTATCTTCCCAAACCGCACATCTTCAAACACTTTCAATTCTTCTTTCATTTCTGATACGTTTAAATTGTTCTTACACTGCAAAAATAAACATTTTGTTGGTATTAAAATGGGTAATAACATACTTTGACTAAACTTTAACATTAATTAATACTTTTATTAACATTTTTTAACAAAAAGTGTTAAATTACACGCCTAGAGGGGACACTAAGTGCTACGTGTTGTACCCTCTGTCCCCTCGTCTGTAGTGTCGGTGTCCCCAGCGTGTAGTAGCAAGACGCCTTTATAAACTATAATATTCAATGTGTATTCCCATTGACCATTTTTTGGTGCTAAAGTCAACTCAAAAATGCTACTACACGTAGCCTTTGCTGTCCCCTCTTTTGTGAAGGGGTATTGCGTATTTCGATGTTCAACAGTATCAATGTATTACGAAGTTTTCGTTACTACACGTTCACTTCAAAAAAACCTATAGTGCATTTGTAACTATCTGGGACTCAGAAAAACGGAGGGGACAGGGGACACCGGTAAAAATTGATAATTCTATATACGCGTATATTTATTAACATATATTCACATATGTTAAATAATGTTAATGCATTTCGCGCATACGTTGTATTATATCTATTTAGTGTCCCCAAATGTTATACTGAGTATCAGATAGTTAAATACTACACATACCTTAAAGGGTTTATATAGTGAGTGTTAAAACTGTTGATTTATAGCGTCAAATATGTTAACTCACATGAGGGGACACTGATGGCTACGTGCTGTATCATTTTCGGGATGATATTAGATGGATAAATGTATATTTGAGCGTAATATGCTAGTATATAGATGTTTAAATCCATATATAACACTACACGTTGGGGACACCTCTTAAATTACTACACATGGTTTTACTGTCCCCTCATGTGAGTATTGACCTGTTTTAACACTTTTTTTATTATAAGTAGCTGATTTATAGTACTCTTTATTGGGGACACCGATAGTAACGTGTAGTAATTGTTAATTTTACGGAAATTCAAGGGCTGCGTGATATTTAGGGGCAAGAAGAGAGGCAAATTACTACACATGAGGGGACACCTCTGTATAACCTGTAGTAATTTGGAGCGCTGATTCAATACTTTATTGTTAAAATCTGTTAAAATATAGGGTATTAGTGTATATTTTATACTTAAAATAGATGCTTGAAAATTTGGATAAGTGGAAAAAATTTTGCAAAAAAAAATTCTGGGGATCGGATTGCACAGCGCCAGTACCGATTCGTACCCGGGGGTGTACCCACTACCTAACAAGCAACGGATTCCAGCCGGCACTAAAAAAGCCGCTTCCTTTCTGAAGAAACGGCTCATAATATCTATATATATTCTTAACTAACTGATATACAGTGTGTTGATTGATTTGTTTCCTGATTTTCCGTATGGAACAATGGAATACTACTCTTTTAAGCCTGGATTTGTGACCCAATGACCTTTATTTGTGTCAAATATGATAAATCCTTGCCTAACTGATTGATTTACAGAACAATCATGGCAGCGAATTGGCAAATAGAATAAAATTTTGTCGCTTTTTGCGGTGTTTTGGCTTTTGGAGCCGACTTA
>ERZ773183.2448-NODE-2448-length-12570-cov-2.325849_pt1 | contig 12570 bp, 10 predicted proteins | sample MGYA00580532_ERZ773183 | MGnify/ENA primary metagenome ERZ773183 (study PRJEB29015, sample SAMEA2737791) | human gut metagenome | biome: human gut; feature: human-associated habitat; material: faeces | place: China | collected 2012 ... | reverse complement strand
AGCGGGAATGATCGTATTGTACTTTGTTGGGGTGACATCCTTCCCTATGCTGCTTGTTCTTTTAGCAATATTCGGTATCGGCAACAGCTCATACTGGCTTCTCATCTATCCTCTCATATATGACCTCAGCGAGGTTTATGAGTATAAGTACGGAAAGCGAAAAGAAGGTTCACTGCTTTCAATGCTTGCATTTGTGTTTACTCTGGCGACTGCTCTGGGCACTCAGGTTCTTACTATAACCATGACTATGGTTGGATATGATCCGGCTCTTCCTGTACAGAGTGAAGGAACAGTGACGGGAATAGCCAATATAGTTTTCGGAATACCTATCGCAACATTTATATTAGGGGCGCTTTGCTGTATGGCTTATCCGCTTTCGAAGAAGGCCTATGAGAGGCTGATAGTACAGCTCGATAAGAAGAGAGCAGGGGAAGAGACTGACGATACAGGGCTTGAAAGAATTTTATAGCAAGGCTGAAAGGAGGATAACTTGATATGGCTAAAAGCAGTTATACCGGCGGGCAAGTACTTACCGATGTCACGCCCGGTCTTAAGAAAAAGGTATTCTCATTAGGCGCAATGACGTTTTTAATCTATTGCGCCTGCGCCGGCGGCGCCTTTGGCATTGAGACTATGATATCATCGGCAGGTCCGGGGCTTACACTGATACTTCTGGTATTAATCCCTCTCATGTGGGCAATGCCTATAGGCTTATATTGTTCGGAGCTCATTAATCTGGCGCCTGTTGAATCAGGGCCCTATGTATGGGCAAAGATGGCTTTCGGAGAATTTTGGGGCTTTTCTTTCGGATTTTGGATGTCGATGGCAGCTTATCTGACAGGGTCGGCATACGTGGTACTGGCAATGGATTACATAGGTTTGTTTGTCTCTATGTCGCCTGCTATGATCTTTATCATAAAAGCAGCCATAATAATACTGTTTACGATTGTCAATCTCAGAGGTCTGCAGGAGGTGAGCATACTGAGCACTATATTCAGTGTTATCATACTTATTGCTTTTGCTGCAGTGGCTTTTGTAGGTATGGCAAACTGGCAGTACAATCCTATGGATCCTGTTATACCCCAGGGAGAAGGCGTAATGTCAAGCTGGGGAACAGGTATAGCTGTGGGAGTATGGATGTACTGTGGCTACGTTACCATATCATTCCTTGGAGGAGAGATAGAAAATCCTAAAGTAATATCAAAGGGGATGAAGCTGGGTATCGTTATAATAGCATTAAGCTATATACTTCCTACATTGGGCGGAATAGTGTCCACCGGACCTTGGACTGAGTGGGGAATAACCATAGATTATTCATCAGTGCTTTATCAGCATATAGGACCTTGGGCCGGAGCCGCATTCATGATAGTGGCGGTAATCGCGCAGTTTGCTATTTTTAATGCATCAATAGCCACGGCATCCAGATCATTTATGGTTTTGGGACAGGATAACCTCTGTCCTAAATTCCTTTCCAAGGTTTCTCCTAAGAGAAAGGTGCCTGTATGGCCGATACTGATATTGGCGGCCGTAAATCTGATACTGGTAAACTTTAACTTTGAGATATTGGTCACAATACTGTCACCCATTTTATTCGTAACATATGTAGGATTGAGTTTCGCTTATGTTAAGATAAGAAAAGATTACCCTGTTGAGAAACGAGGAGATTTGTACTATGTTAAGAATAAGCTGGCTCCTGTGTACATATGCGGAGGTCCGCTGGTAATAGGAATAATCAGTTTTCTGGTAAATGGCACAGAGTATTTCCTGTTAGGATTCATCGCAATAATAGCTGCGGTGGTTTGCTATCCTATATTCAAATGGATATACGGGGGACTTAATAAGAACGATCCTGACGGAAGCCCGATTAATCCGAAGACAAAGCTTGCTAAAGGGGATATAGGCAGATTCGGCATATTCTTCCTGATGTTTGGAGCTATAGCATTTCTGGGTTCCTTCTTCTTAGCTTGGTATGAAGGAGATTGGGGACCTGCATATTATCTTGATATGTATGGTTCCGGCATAATGAGCGATTTCTGGCAGATGATTCAGATCGCAAGATGGGGCGGAGTAGTAATGCTGATTCTGGGAGTCTCACTGTTTGCAGCAGGAAAGAAATGGGATCCGGAGCATAAAGAGGATTGATAATCAAGGATAAAAAAGGCTTATGGGTTGCCTTTGAAAAATCTAAATAATTTATATGAGGGGAATAAAATGACTAAAAAAATTTACGGTAACGGAAAAATCTATACAGTGGATAAACAGTGTCCGTGGGCGGAAGCTTTCTGCGTCGAAGGTGATAAGATATCAGCTGTGGGAACGGAAACGGAGGTACGTGAAAAGGCGGGACCGGATGCAGAGTACATAGATCTTGGCGGTAATATGGTGCTTCCGGGATTCATAGATTCTCATATACACGCTCTACAGGGAGCTGAGGAGCTGCTGTTTAAGGTGAATCTTGCGGAAGCTCAATCAAAGGAAGACTGCATTGAGACTATAAAAGACTTTTACAGCAAGCATCCTGATACGGATTTTATAGAAGGCGTAGGATGGATAAATACGTATTTTGACGATCTGGGGCCGAGAAAAGAATGGCTTGATGAGATAACGACTGACATACCTATAGTCCTCGATTCAGGAGATCATCATTCCATATGGGCAAATTCAAAAGCTATAAAGACAGCCGGAGTAACGAAAGATACGCTCATAGACGGAGGTGTGGTGGAACTGGATCCTGATACAGGTGAGCTGGCGGGGACATTCAGGGAAAACGCTCAGGCGCCTTTTCATGCTATAAAGCCTATATATTCAGTTGAAAAAATCAAGGAAGCTGTGGTATTTCTGGAAGATCTGATGGGAAGTCTCGGCATAACCATGGTACATGATCCTATGGTGGAACTTAATTCCAATGATCTAAAGTGCTATAAAGAGATGGATAGTAAAGGAGAACTGAGAATAAAGATCCGAGGTTCACTTATGACCAGACCTGAGTCCATAGATGGGATACGTGACGAATATATTAAAGAACGAGAAAGATGTAATAAAGATGGCCATTTTCAGGTTAAGAGCGTCAAAATGCTGCTGGACGGTGTGATAGAGGGCGCTACGGCATATCTTAAAGAGCCGTATGCTCACAGGCCTGATTATATAGGTGAACCTATCTGGACAGATAAACAGCTTAGGGAGCATTTTAAATGGGCGGAGGCAAACGGATTTCAGACTCACAGTCACGTCATCGGAGATGCTGCAGTGGCTCAGATGCTGGATGCTCTTGAATATTCCGAGAGGGAAAACGGAAGGCCTAATATCAGACCTGTAGGTGCTCATATGCAGATAGTGGATAAGGCTGACTACGGCAGGCTGAAAAAGCAGAAAGTAATAGCCTCTGCAAATCCATATTGGTTTGCTAAGGAAAAAGGTTATTTCTACGGTCTTGAAGCGCCATATCTTGGCATGGAGCGTGCGGAACACGAGTACCCTATGAGAAGTCTTAAGGATGAAGCGGGAGTATTGTTGGCCTCAGGAAGTGATTTTCCTGTGACATTCCCTCCTGCGCCGCTTACGGCTATACAGATGGGCGTTACAAGATGTGATTTCAGGGATGATTGGTCAGATCCCGACAGTGTTCTTAACAAAGATGAAGCAGTAACAGTTGAAGAGATGATACGCAGCTTTACCATAAATGCGGCTTATGCAGATTTTGCCGAGGATATTACTGGCTCTATAACACCGGGGAAATATGCAGATTTTGTAGTGCTGGGCAAAGATATATTTCAGGTTGCCGCTGATGAAATCTGCAAGATACCTATAGTGATGACGGTTTCGGAAGGGAAAGTGATTTACGATGGGTCCGCTGATTGAGCCGGGTAAGGGATTCAGAGATCTTAAGGCAGACTGGAAGTGCAGCAGCCGTTCTATTTTCGCAGCGCTGACTTCTCTGGTGTTTGTCTTGTCGGGAGCCATACCTATGCTGGCCTCTGTGGCAAACAGTGCAGGACTGACTTCCCGGCAGGCAGCCTCTTTCGTAATGTGCAGCATGGCAGTGGGAGGAATAATTTCTATTATTGCCAGTCTGTATTACAGAACTCCTTTTTACTTTGCTGCGTCACTTACCGCTATAGTTGTTCTGGCGCCTATGTTTGAGGAATTCTCCATAGCAGAAATGGTGGGAGGTTTCATAATAGCGGGAGTTGCCTTATTCGCCATAGGAGCAACAGGACTTATGGGGTGGATGGGGGAGCATCTTCCTCTTCCCGTAGTGCTGGGAATGGTGGCGGGAGTGTTTATGAGCTATGGTCTGGATATAGTCTCTTCAATAATAAAAGACCCTTTATCAGGCTGCATAATAGCCGGGACATTCGTGGTTTTTCCGCTTATAACCAAGAAAGTACCTCCTCATATCATTGCTCTGACGGCAGGGATAGTCTGCGCTGTATTCATACATGGCAGCAGCTTCAGCGGGGGTTTTGATGATGGAGCTGTGGGGCTGTCATATCCCTATATAGTGATGCCCGATTTTTCGGGAAACGTGGCACTGACAGTATCGCTGCCTCTTGTTATAATGGCATTGGCAGATGTATTTAAAGGGTATGGAGTCCTCAAGTCTAACGGATATGATATGCCTCTTAATACAGTGACTACTCTCAGCGGGATAGGCTCGGTTTTAGCTGCATTCGGCATCGGGCATACAATATCTCTGGCAGGTCCTGTCATAGCTATACTGGCAGGAAAGGATGCAGGAGAAAAAAAGACACGCTTTGTAGGCGCAGTGATTTACTGCTGTGCAGTTATGATAGTCTGCGTTCTCTCGGGAATATTGATACCTGTTATCATGCAGCTTCCCGAGACAGTGATAGACCTTATATGCGGTCTTGCCATGACAGGGCTTCTTGTCAGCTCTCTTCAGGGAGCTTTCGGAGCAGGCAAATTTCATATGGGTGCATTAGCTGCCTTTCTCATAGGATTGTCTAAGGTGACGCTCTTTGGCATAGGGGCGCCTGTGTGGGCTGTTGTTTTCGGACTGATCGTATCGCTGTGCATGGAACGTGAGCAGTGGGGCAAAGAAATTCAACGGTAACAGAAAAAATTTGAAGATCATTGGCAAGTGATTATGGTGTCAATGATCTTTTTATTTGAAATCATGTTATAATCAATCCGTTACAGGAGGGAAAAATATGGAATTATTACAGGCAATGAGAGAAAGGCATTCGGTAAGAGCATATACAGATAAACCAATAGAAGGTAAGGTAAAAGAGGATCTGCTGTCCTTTGTTGAAAAATGCAATAAACAAAGCGGACTTCATATGCAGGTGATTCTCAATGAGCCGGAGGCATTTAACAGCTTGATGGCTCATTACGGAAAGTTTTCAGGAGTCAATAACTATATAGCATTGATAGGTGATAACCATCCGGATCTGGATGAGAAATGCGGCTATTGGGGAGAGAAAATCGCGCTGTATGTTCAAACTCTGGGAATGAATACATGTTGGGTCGCAATGACATATAGCAAAAGAAAAGCTCATTTCACAATAGCGGCCGGAGAAAAGCTGTGTCTTGTAATCGCTGTAGGATATGGCTTGACTCAGGGAATTCCTCATAAGTCAAAACCGAGAGCGCGTGTAATGAAAACCGGAAAGATTACACCTCAGTGGTTTGTAAAGGGAGTTGATGCAGCGTTGCTGGCTCCTACAGCTATGAATCAACAGAAATTCAGATTTTCGTTGGAGGAAAATACTGTGACGGCAAAGGCAGGAATAGGTTTTTACAGTAAAGTGGATCTTGGAATAGCTAAGTACCATTTTGAACTCGGGGCAGGCAGAGAAAATTTCAAATGGAAGTGATTTTATAAAAAGTTTGAAAATTCTTAATAAAGAATATATAATATAACATGAAAGTTTACGTTTATTTTAAAATCGGATTCAGTATATCGGTGAGGTAGCTTCATGAAGATTGGATCATTTGCCAAAGAGTTTAATACGACTCCGGCAAACGTAAGATATTATATAGACTTAGGGTTATTAATCCCTGACAGAAACGGCAGTCAGTATGATTTTGATGAAAAGTGCAGGGATGATATGCTTTTTATCAAGAAAATGAAAGGCTTTGGTTTTTGTCTGAAAGAAGTCAACACGCTTTTGTCCATAAAACGTATGACTAAGTTTAAGGATCATGAGACAAACAATACATTTATGGATATGCTGGAGGAAAAGAAAGGGCAGATCAGAAGTCACATATCTGAGCTTGAACAGAAAGTCAGTATGATAGATCAGTCTATTATGGAGGTAAGCAATATAAGAAACAGCAATAAGCGTACAGGAGTATCGCTGTCGTTTCTTGACCTCTTGGCCTGTCCTGACTGTGGAAGATCTCTTTCTTTTAATAATGCCAACATAGAAAAGAATCAGATAATCTCGGGCACTTTGCAGTGTTCATGCGGTTATTCGGCTGTAATCGAGGACGGAATTCTTGTATTGAGTGAAAGCCCCGAACTTAATATACCTGAAAGTTCTTTGGATACTCTTATAAAAGATCTGAGCACAGAGTTCATCAATTTGCAGATAAAAGCGTATCATTGGCTTACAGGGAGAACAGCTTTCAAGCAGATAAAGGATAAGGTGTTTATAACTACAGATAGATTCGCATGTGGATTTCTCTTTGAAAATGCCAGATTCCTTTCAAAAGAAAACAGATATATAGTCGTGTACAGTTCGAGAAGTATGCTGATGCACATGAAAAACAGGATAGATGAGCTTGATCAGGAGCCTAATATTCTTTACATACTGGATGACAGTATGAAGCTGCCTATAAAAGAAGACAGTATAGATATATTCATAGATGATTTTTCGTCAAGCAATTTTCTGTTTTTTCATAAAGCATACCCTATAGAGAAGCTTTACAAGTATATGAAGGTCAGATCTCTTATTTTCGGGACTATGTTTTTTTACAAAAAATCCTCGAGAACTATAAAAAATATCAAGTCCGAATATCCTCATTCGGATATAGGCAGGATAAGCAGCATGTTGGAATATAAACGGATAATAGGGAATATGGGATACGAAATGGTAGAGAGCAAAGGACCGGAGCTTATGCGCGATCCGGGAGGAGGAGATGAGTTTCCGTTTCATGAGAAAGGTGATGAGATAATCTGTTATAATTATATAGCTAAATCGGGTGAATATGTTTTCTGAAAAGGAGAGGCTGCGGCAATAAAATGGCTGCAGCCTCTTTCTTATCTGAAATAAATTGTTTTCACGGTTCATACCATAGTTACCTGTTTTTTAAAGTTTTTAATATTTTCATAAAAAAGCAAAGTTGACTTTACTTTTTTGTGAAAATTTTTTTATTTTGGGGGTTGCAGATAAGTGAGCTTTTTAGATTATTCTTAATATACAGAAAATTTAAAAATGTTTTCGACAAATTAATTAACAAGGAGGTATTAATTATGAAACCGGCTGATTACATCAAAGAACCCCAAAAGTTCCATGAGACTTATACCAAGGAAGAAATGATGGAATATGCTTTACAGAAAAAAGCAGAGGGCAAGACCGTTAAGACAACATTTACCGTATCTGAGATCAGAGGCGTATGTCCTCTTTATAAGGAAGGTGACGTAGCTCTTGTAATAACTACAGCGGGAACTAATGATGAGATACGTATGGAAGACTGTCCGTGTGTATGTTACGGTCTTTTGGACAATCTGCATTTCAGACAGGGATGGGTACATATGAAGAGAGAACAGTTGGATCACCTTCAGGCGATAACAGGCGAAAGTAAAACTTACTGTACTCATGCAGGGCCGCCGTATACACCTTGCGGAGGCGTTATATTCAGTATTACCAGAGATGATGAGTGGGAAGATTAAGGAGGTATGAAATGGCTGTCAAATATTATGAAAAAACATTTGAAGATATCAAACTGCAGTATCCGCCGGAAGAAGTTATAAAGAAGGCGAGACCAAGTGAAAAGTCGCTGGGAAATGATGTTCTGGTAACAGTGGAAAGAGTGGAAGGAGCGTGCTCGGCTCATCAGATCGAGGGAATGTCATGGCTCTATAAGGGTATTATGCCGGAGACTAATGAACATGTATGTACATATTCAGAATATGAATATTGGCCGTATGTGTCAGGTATGAGTCAGGGAGTTACAGCACAGGAAATGGGGATAGCCTGTGATGGAGAAGACGGGTTCGTATCCTGCGGAGCATGGGGGTGCCCTTCATGTGAGGCAAAGATTGTTTACAGACTGCATCCTATCCCTTATGAGGAATCAATGGTAGATGAGATATATGAGTATTTGGGAAGAGGAGGACATAACTGTATCCCTAAATTCTTCAGAGAAAAATATTCTCCTGAATGGGCTATCCAGTCCAGAGAAGATCTCATGAGAGAATGGGACGAAGCCGGAAGACCGCTGTTCTGGGATAAGTGGAGAGATGAAAACAAACTCTACTGGCATCAAAAAGGAACTGTGGAAGCTGGAATTCCTGACGCTAAGGCAATAAGAGACATAATGGGAAGACCTACTCGGTTGTCTGACTTTTAAATATGAAAAGTAGACTTTTGCCGCTGAAAGGATGGTCGTAAATATGAAAAGTACTTTGATAAATAAAATCATGAAAGTAGCTGACGATAATATCCATCCGATACCGCTGAATGAACGTACGACCGGAGTAGGGGGAGCATTCTTCCTGTGGTTCGGAATCACATTCACGATGGTGGTGATGTTTACAGGTTATTACTTTATTCCGACATTAGGCTTTTGGAAATCATCGGTTGCAGTAATACTGGGATCGATACTTGGAGGGATTCCGTTTCTGACTATCTCATTGATCGGACAGAAGACAGGGCTGCCAACGACAACCCTGTCCCGAGGGACTTTCGGAGTTAATGGATCCTTCCTTCCGGCCGTACTGAATATAATTTCTCTCAGCGTCTGGACCTTCCTTCAGTCGGAGATAGCAGGAAACGCTCTCAACTATATTTCCAAAAGACTGCTTGGTTATGACAATTTGAAATTATATATCATCTTAAGTTTACTGTTGGTTTTCGTAGTGACCATATTCGGATATAAAAGGGTGGAGAAAATAGAGAAAGTAGTAATGGTGGTTATGATCGCAGGAGTCTGTTATATCCTTTATAAGGAGTATTCTCTTCATGGCACAGGCTTTGTGGATACTGTAGTGGGAGGAAATGCAGAGGATATCACCTTTGGCAAAGCTATAGACATGGTAGCCATATATATATTGGCGTATACGGGAATGGCGGCCGATTATAACCGAAACTGCAAGGAAGTTGCAGGGGCAATAAGCAGCACGCTGGGAGTGGTCTTTGGAACATCACTGATCATTCTGTCAGGCATGATCCTGATCTGCGTCTGCCAGATAGACAGTATCGCTGTTGAGTATAATCCGGCATTGATATTCGGAGCTTTGGGAGTAGGATTTATAGGTTCGATACTTATTTTCGCTTCCAATTCGGCTCTCAACTTCGCAGCTGTTTACAGTGTGACTATGTCAGTTATGAATATTTTTCCGAAAGTTAAATATCCATTTGCTCTGACTATAGTGGTGGCAGTCTGCATGGCAGGAGCGCTCTTTGCGGGGATTCTCGGACACGTAGTGACATTCGTATCATTTCTGGGAAACCTTTATGCACCGCTCTTTGCCATCATAATGGTGGATTACTTCTTCATAAAATGCGGATCATATGATGCCGATGAACTTTTGAAGCAGACGCCTGAGAGCAGATACTTTTACTGGAAAGGTATTAACGTTATTGCGTTTGTCGCCTACATCATTTCTGCAGGAATAACATGCGTATGGAGTTTCATATATGTGCCTCCTGTAGGAGCTGTTATTCCGGGTATGCTGGCTAGCGGGATTCTTTATATAGCTATATATAAACTTGCGTACAGGCCGAGAAAGACAGACGATAAAATTTACTATTTAGTACCAAAAAAACGATAACAATATAAAGAAAAGAAGAGGAGGTATAAAATGGCTTACAAAGTAGGAATAGATATAGGGGGAACATTCACAGACCTATATGCGTATGACACACAGACAGGCAAATCATTGTGTCTGAGCTCATCGTCAACACCTGAAAACTATGCCAACGGAGTTCTCAATGTAATAGAAAAGTCAAAAATAAGACCGGAGGACATAGAGTTGATAGTGCATGGTACGACGGTAGCCACAAATGCAGTTATCATGAAAACATATGAAAAGACAGCCTTCGTAACAACAAAGGGTATGAGAGATCTTATAGAGATCGGAAGATTTCACAGAAAGGTTCTTTATGATCCGTATCAGCAGAAACCGGAGCCTATTGTAAGCAGAGACAACCGCTTTACAGTGGAAGAGAGAATAGATAAGGACGGAAATGTTCTGGAAGCATTGAATGAAAACGATGTAAGACAGGTAGCTGCCAAGATAAGAGAAAAGGGAATAACATCAGTATGTGTGGGCTTTATGAATTCATATGTGAACGGCAAACACGAGAAACGTGCTGCGGAGATTCTGAAAGAAGAACTGCCTGATGCATATGTCATCGCATCATCTCAGATACTGCCTAATATAGGAGCTCTGGGAAGATTCACAACAGGAATAATAAACGCTGCTTTATACCACCTTGTCAGCAATTACATAGAAAATCTTGAAGATCGGCTGAGAGGCAAAGGCTTCAAAGGTAAGTTGCTTCTCGTACAGTCCAACGGAGGAGCGATAACAGCAGAACTTGTAAGGACGAAACCTGAGACACTGCTTATGTCAGGGCCTGCAGGAGGAGTTGTGGGAGCGCTTTCCATAGGAAAGGCCTCCGGACAGGAAGATATAATAACGTTTGATATGGGAGGGACCAGTACAGACATTTCTATAATTGAAAAGAGCAAGCCATTTATGAGCTCAGATTTTGAGATCGATTGGGATATGCCGGTACCGATCCCTCTCATAGAAATAATATCCATAGGAGCAGGCGGAGGAAGTATCGCATGGGTGGATTCCGGAGGAGTCTTAAAGGTAGGACCGAGAAGTGCCGGGGCATATCCGGGGCCTGTATGCTATGGGGTAGGCGGAACAGAACCTACTGTATGCGATGCCAATCTGGTTCTTGGATATCTGGATGCTGATGAGTTTCTTGACGGAGATATGAAACTTGACGTAGAAGGAGCAAAAGAGAGTATAAGAAAACTGGGAGAAAAACTGGGACTTAGCATGATAGATACAGCAAAGGGAATCCTTGAAATTGTAAACGAGAACATGGCCAACGCTGTAAAAGAAGTGACTATCGGAAAAGGAAGAGATCCGAGAGATTTTGCTCTTTCGGCTTTCGGAGGAGCGGGATCACTTCACGCAGTAGCCTGTGCCGATAAAGTAGGCGTTCCTGTGGTTTTGGTACCGCCTGAACCCGGCAACTTGTGTGCATTCGGAGATATCAATATGAATCTTCAGAACGAAGTGGAAAGTTTCTACTTCAGCAAGCTGGATGATCTTGATCTTAAGGATATTAATAAGAGATTTTCTAATATGGATAAAGAGGGAATAGGACTTTTGCATTCGCAGAAGGTTCCTACCAACGGAGAGACAATAAAGCATGTTATCTCTATGAGATATACGGGTCAGAGTTATGAGCTGGAGATAGAGTGTGATGATCTTGTAATAAAAGAAGACACGGTAAAGACTCTTGCAGAGGATTTTCATGCAACACATAAGAAGATCTATTTTGTAAATGATCCTGACAGTGAAGTGGAGATAACGAAACTGCGCACTACAGTTATAGGTGAGATCGCAGAAGAAATCAATATACAGGATCAGACCGGAGAGAAGAAAGAAGCAAAAAGCAAAACTGTTAAAGCTTATTTTGACGGAAAAGAAATGGATACACCTGTATACCAGAGAAGTCTGATAACAACAGAAGATATCGTCAGCGGCCCTGCTATAGTGAGAGAAAAGAAGTCTTCCACCATCATTCCTCCGGGTAAGAAATGCAGGATAGACCCTAACAACAGAAGTCTTATCATCGAGAATCTGTAGGAAAAGACAGAAAGGAAAGGAGAACATCATGAATAAGAAACTTGACCCCATCACTTTTGAGGTAGTGAGAAGCTCATTTGATTATATAACCAAGATGATGTCACAGACACTGCAGAAGATATCCTTCTCACCGATCATGTACGATCAGGTAGACTTTTCCAATGCATTGTTTGATGATAAAGCAAATCTTATAGGTCAGACTACTAATGTGCCTGTACATCTGGCTGCTATGCACCATTGTGTAAATGCCGCAGTAGAAGCTTTCAAGGATGATTTTAATGAAGGAGATGTTGTCATATTGAATGATCCATACAGAGGTGGGACTCATAATATGGATGTAACATTTGTAACACCGCTGTTCTGGGACGGAAAGCTTACGGCATATGCCTGCAGCAGAGGAACCTCGCTTCGCCGGGTACGGTACCGGTTATAGAGCAAAATGACCGGGCGGTACGGCTTGCCGCAGTGTTCGCAGGTTCCGCGGGTTAAATGAGGACTCTCTATTTCCTGTCCACACCAGGGACAGGGTTCAGATTTTATCAGCA
>ERZ773183.2443-NODE-2443-length-12596-cov-3.452277_pt1 | contig 12596 bp, 10 predicted proteins | sample MGYA00580532_ERZ773183 | MGnify/ENA primary metagenome ERZ773183 (study PRJEB29015, sample SAMEA2737791) | human gut metagenome | biome: human gut; feature: human-associated habitat; material: faeces | place: China | collected 2012 ... | reverse complement strand
ACAGCCTGGCCCGCCTGGGCCGCCGCCATACCGCGGCGCAAAGCCGCCGCGCGCTGGGAATGGCCGTGCAGGCAGGGTTCACCGACATCAGCGGCGACCTGATGCTTGCGCTGCCCGCTTATACCATGGCCGAGCTGGACGAAACCATCGCCCTGCTGGCGGAGAGCGGCTGCACCCACATCAGCGGCTATCTGCTGAAGATCGAGCCGAACACGGTGTTCGGCAAGCGCCCGCCGGAAGCGCTGCCCGGCGACGACGCGGCTGCGGATTTTTATCTTGCCGCCGTGGAAAAGCTGGCGGCGCTGGGCTACGCGCAATACGAAATTTCCAATTTCGCCCGCCCCGGCTTTGAAAGCCGCCACAACCGGATCTATTGGGACTGCGGCGATTATCTCGGCCTTGGCCCCGCGGCGCACAGCTGCATGGGCGGCAAGCGCTTTGCCACGCCGGCGGGCACGGCCGCGTTCCTTGCCGCGCCCGCGGTGTACGAACCCCAGGGCGAATGCACCGCCGAAGATTACATCATGCTCCAGCTCCGTCTTTCCCGCGGGCTTTCATTGAGCGCGCTGCGCGCGCGGTACGGCGTATCCTTCTCCTCCGAAAAGCTCCGGTTCCTGCAAACGCTTGCGGAGCATGGGCTGGCTGTTTTCGACGGCAGCGTCCTGCGCCTGACGCCCCGGGGAATGCTGGTTCAGAACAGCATCCTGTGCGAGCTTGTGTAAAGCTTTTTTACTGTCCGGTACACTTTCTTTCCATTTCAAAAAAACACCCGGCGCAGGCTCTGTGCCGGAGTGCCGGGCGTTCTTCTCTCCAGGTGTCCTATGATTTAACTTTTTTATAACTTTGCACAGCAAAGCTATAAAAAGCTCATTTTAATGGCCGCAGGCCGGGGACGGCCCGCATGGCCAAAAAACAGCCTGCGGCTATTTTTTATTTATTGCCGCGCAGAAGGCTTTTTCAATACTCCACGCCCTCCCGGGCCGCGGTGCGCGCGCCGTCGGCAAAGGGATGCTTGCGCGCCTCGATGACGCTCACATAATCCGCCAGGGCAATCAGCTCCTCCGGCGCACCGCGCCCGGTGAGCACCAGCTCCGTGTTCGGCGCTTTCTCCCGCACTGTGCGCAGCACATCCGCCAGAGACAGCATCCCGGCGTTCACCGCGCACAGCACCTCGTCCAGTACCACAAGGTCATACTCCGCCATGTGTGCCGCCGCACGGGCAAGCGTGTCCGCCTGGCGGACGCGGCATTCCGCTTTTTGCTCTTCTGTCATTGTCCAGGTGAATTTTTCCCGTTCCACCGGGCAGTAAAACTCCACGCCAAGCGCAGCCAGGCTCTTTGCCTCGCCGGTTTTTGCACCCTTTAAAAATTCATAGAACGCGGCTTTTTTACCGTGGCCCGCGGCCCGGGTGCAAAGGCCCACGGCAGCCGTCGTCTTGCCTTTTCCGTCCCCGGTATAGATGTGTACCATGCCCATCATTTTCCCTCCTCTTCATCCAGATATCCAAACGGGATGATATCGCTCACTTCCACGATGCCGTCGCGCATCCACAGCTCCGGGCTGCACTGAAGCAGATAACCGCAGCCGCTGTCCGCCATCCAAAGCTCCGGCGCGCGGCGCGGCATGCCGCGCTGGGCCAGCATGCTCATGATGACGCCGCCGTGGGTGACGCACGCCGCTTCGGAGATATTGCTTTTCATCATAAATTCAAACATGCCCATCAGCACATCCGAACAGCGCTTGTGGAACTCCGCCGCAGGCTCCCCGCCTTCGGGCGTATAGTGCTGCGCCGGGTCCATCCACTGCTTGAAATGCGCATCCTGCACCAGCTCCGTCACCTTACGGCCCTCAAATTCGCCAAAGGCGTTTTCCCGCAGGTCCGCCAGGATGATCTTATCCTTTGCGTCCGGGAACAGCAGCTCCACAGTCTCCACCGCGCGGCGCATAGGGCTTGAAAACACCGTTTCTGCTTTAGGATATGGAAAGCGTGCGGCCAACGCGCGCAGCTGCGCCGCGCCCTGTGCGCACAGGGGCTGGTCCGTCCCGCTGCCCATATAAATGCCGTCCAGGTTGCCCTGCGTGACGCCGTGGCGCACAAGATACAGGCGGTAATTTTTCATAAAAGTTCCTCCTATCGGTCCGCTGCGGGAATTTCAGCGGTTTTAATTATTTTTCAGCCACATTTTTGGCCAAAATCTCCAGCCCGCCCACTATATTTAGGCACATGGGCGGCGTTGGGCCGAAGATATAGCAAACCCTGTCGGACCCGGCCGGGCCGTGGGGTTTTTTCGGAAATTTTTGTATTTACAAAATGTTTTTGCTGTACTATAATTTACAGTACGTAATTGTGTAAGGGGTATGCGGTAATGGTATCGGATTTCAGCAGGATCATCACGCTTCTGCGCAAAGAAAAGGGCGTGACGCAAAAGCAGGCCGCCGAAGATCTGGGCGTTTCCCAGGCGCTGCTGTCGCACTACGAAAAAGGCATCCGCGAATGCGGGCTTGAATTTGTGGTGCGCGTGGCTGATTATTACGGGGTTTCCTGCGATTACCTGCTGGGCCGCAGCGCGGACCGAAGCGGTCTCACCCTTTCGGTGGAGGATATCCCCAGCCCCGAAGGCGCAAAGGACGGCGTGTTCCGCGGCAGCGTGCTGCCCACTTTCAACAAAAAGCTCATCTCCAACAGCCTGAATATCCTGTACGACAAGCTGAACGCCTGCCCGGACAAGGGCCTTGTGGGCGAGATTTCCGGTTATCTGATGCTGGCCGTGTATAAAATGTTCCGTCTGGTATATGGCGCGGGACCGAAAAACACCAGCAGCATGTTCGGCGTGAAGAAAAATCTGTACGGCGGCTATTCCGACGCCGCGATGCACATTGCGGAATCCAACGTTAAGGCCATTCTCGCGGGCGAGGACATCGGCCTGGGCGCGCCGCTGAAGGACACCAGCGCCTTTGCCATGACGACAGAAAGCCTTTCGCGGGATTATCCTCTGTATGCCACCAGCCTGCTGAACCTCATCAAGACGAGCGAGGCCCGCATCGAAAAGGAAAAATAAGCTTTTTTATCATAGCATGAATTTTCACAAAAGGAAAGCCGCCACTTTGTGGCGGCTTTTTACGCGCTGCTGGCTACACGGAAAACAGCCGGAATGCGTTGGACGCAGCTCCGGCAGCGGGGACGCCCCGCCTTTTATTTAAGGGCCGCGATCGCCTCACGGCATGCGCCGCAGATGTTCCGGCCCTGATACTGCGCGACGCCTTCGGCGCTGCCGCAGAAGATGCACGCAGGCTGGTACTTTTTGAGCACAATGCTGTCATTGTCCACATATACTTCCAGCGCGGCGTCCTTGTCGATATCCAGTACCCGGCGCAGCTCGATCGGCAGCACAATACGGCCCAGATTATCCACCGGACGTACGATTCCCGTAGATTTCAATTCTCCCACTTCCTTTTTCCGGCGGGTATCCCTCCCGCCGGATATCATTGATATTACTATACAGAATTTTACAGAATCTGTCAATATGTGGAATAAAAAGAATATTTTAACAATTTGTAAACTGATATACGCTAAAATACGGTTAAATTTGCAAAAAACCGACTTTTTTGTAGACTTTTGTCACTGTGCGGTCCGCAATGGCGGCAGCACGCCGCGCGCCCCCGGTGAGCACGCCGTCCAGATAAGCCTTGTCCGCCAGGATGCGTTTGTATTCGGCCTGGATGGGGGCGAAAGCATCCTTCACCACCTCGGCCACGGCCAGCTTGAACTCGCCGTAGCCCCTGCCCGCGAACTCCTTCTCAATGGCGGCATAATCGCGGCCCGTGAACACACTGTAAATGCTCATCAGATTTGTGACGCCGGGCTTGTCCCCGGCGGCGCGCACGCATCCGTCGGAGTCCGTTACGGCGCGCTTGAATTTGCGCACGATGGTATCCGCGTCGTCCAGCATCAGCACAAAGCCGTTGACGTTGGTGTCGCTTTTGCTCATTTTCTTCTCCGGCTCCTGCAGGCTCATGATTTTGGCTCCTGTTTTGGGGATGTAGCCGTCGGGCACCACGAAGGTGTCGCCGTATACGCCGTTGAACCTCTGGGCGACATTGCGCGCCAGCTCCAGATGCTGCTTCTGGTCGATGCCCACGGGTACGAGGTCGGCATTGTAGATGAGGATGTCAGCCGCCATGAGCACAGGATAGGTAAACAGGCCCGCGTTGATATCCTCCGGATGCCTGGCACTCTTTTCCTTAAACTGGTGCATACGCGTCAGCTCGCCGAAGGGCGTGCTGCAGGAGAGCACCCACGACAGCTCCGCATGAGCGGGCACATGGCTCTGTACGAACAGCACGCTCCTGTCCGGGTCGATGCCGCAAGCCAGCAGCAGCGCCGCAGCCTCCCGCGTCTGGCGGCGCAGGTCCGCCGGCGTTTGGCGCACGGTGATGGCGTGCATGTTGGCGATCATATAAATACAGTTATAATCGCTTTGCAGCGCGTCCCAGTTGCGCACCGCGCCCACATAATTGCCCAGCGTAAAAGTGCCGGTGGGCTGGATGCCGCTCAGGATGCGTTTTTTTTGTTCTTCCATTTCGGGTTCCCCCTGCTTTTTTACAATATATAAATTATTGTAGCACACCCTAAGCCTGAAAGCAATCGAGGCCGCCGGCAAAATCGCCAACCTCTGCGGGACGCCAAACGCTTTGTGCTGCGCGGCCGCTTTTTGGGCCCCTCCGTTCTCCTTTCCGGCGCGCAAAAGGGCAATTTTGCGCTGTAGGGGTGTTTTCCCGGCGCGTGTCCGGGCTGCAAACGTTTTTTAACCTTTTTCAACAGGCCGGGCAATTGACAAACAGCCTGCTTGCGGCTAAACTTAATAAGGAATAAAAGCGCGGCGGAACGCCGTTTTTTCATGTCCGTCCGGCTGCGCCGGGCAAAATCCAAAAATTGAGGAGTACCAAAGCTATGGCATCGAATATCGTCCGTACCCGTTTCGCCCCCAGCCCCACGGGCTACATGCACGTAGGCAACCTGCGCACCGCCCTCTATGCGTTTTTAAAAGCCAAAAGCGCCGGCGGAACGTTTATTCTGCGCATCGAAGACACCGACCAGGAGCGTTATGTGGAGGGTGCGGTGGACATCATCTACAATACCCTGCGCGAAACGGGCCTCATCTGGGACGAGGGGCCGGACATCGGCGGCCCCGTGGGCCCCTATGTGCAGAGTGAACGCATGGGCATGTTCAAGGGCTATGCCGAGCAGCTTGTGAAAGAAGGCAAGGCTTATTACTGCTTCTGCGACAAGGAGCGTCTGGATGAAATGCGCCTGGTGCAGAAAGCCAGCGGCCAGGCTCCCCACTACGACGGCCACTGCCGCAGCCTTTCGCCCCAGGAGGTGCAGGCAAAGCTGGACGCCGGCCTTCCCTACGTCATCCGCCAGAAAATGCCCAAAACCGGCACCACCAGCTTTGAGGACGTGGTGTACGGCCACATCGAGGTGGACAACGCCACGCTGGATGACCAGATCCTCATCAAGACCGACGGCATGCCCACCTACAACTTCGCCAACGTGGTGGACGACCATCTGATGGGCATCACCCATGTCATCCGAGGCTCGGAATACCTTTCCAGCACGCCCAAATACAATCTGCTGTACAAGGATTTCGGCTGGGATATCCCCACCTATATTCACTGCCCGCCCGTGATGAAGGACGCGCAGAACAAGCTGTCCAAGCGCAACGGAGACGCAAGCTATCAGGACCTCGTCGCCAAAGGCTACCTGAAAGAAGCCGTGCTCAACTACATTCTGCTGCTGGGCTGGAGTCCCAAGGGCGAGCGCGAGATTTTCACGCTGCCAGAGATGATCGAGGTGTTCGACGAGAGCGGCATCGGCAAGGCTCCCGCCATTTTCGACCCCGCGAAGCTGCGCTATATCAATGCCGAATACATCCGCGCCATGAGCGAGGAGGCGTTTTTCGAAAAAGCCGAGCCGTATATCGACAGTGTCGTCAAGACGCCCTGCGACAAGGCTCTGCTGGCCCAGGTGCTGCACCAGAGGTGCGAGCTGATGAGCGATATCCCCGAGCAGATCGACTTTATCGACGAAATGCCCGAGTATGACCTTGCCATGTATACCAACAAGAAAATGAAGACCACCGCCGAGACCGCCAAGGAAGCGCTGGAAGCCATTCTGCCCGTACTGGAGGCCATTCCGGCCGACGGCTTCACCCGGGACGCGGTGCATGCTGCCCTGTTTGCTCTGATTGAGGAAAAAGGCGTGAAAAACGGCTTTATGCTGTGGCCTCTGCGTGTGGCGGTGTCCGGCAAGCAGTTCACCCCCGGCGGCGGCATCGAGCTGGCCGCTGTGCTGGGCAAGGAAAAAGCGGTCGCCCGTGTCAAAGCCGCCATCCAGCGCCTGTAAAGGCTATCTCCCTGTCACATCGGCAAAACGGAGGTAATTGTAAAAAATTACCAAATTTAACAAGTCCCCGGCATGAAGAGACAAAATCTTCTGCCGGGGACTTTTATAATTGTGGGTACCCTGCCATAGATATGCGGCCCGCGCGCGGTTTATGCCTTTCTTCGGGAAAGCGCCCCGCCCGGGCGGGAAAAGAAAGCGGGCAGATCCGGCGCACACCGTCCAACGCCGTGCCGGAAAAGCCCGGAAGGAAAGAATGGTGACCCACATGTCCGTCAAACTCCGTGAAAGGCCCGTGTCGGCGACGGCGACGAAGACGCGGTTGTCGCCCAGACGGTCGCATTCGAGGCTGATCGTGCCTTCCTGCGTGAATTTATAGGCGTTGCCGAGCAGTGCCGAGATGAGTATCGTCAGGTATTTGTCGCTGGTGTTGAGCGCAATCTCCGCGACCGGGATCGCGCCTTTGTAAACGATGCCAGGCTTGGGGTACCTCACCTTCATGATCCGCAGTTGCGCCTGGCATACGGCGCAGAGGTTCGTATACTGGCACGGCAGCGGCGCGTGCAGGTTTTCGAGGTAGGCCACCTCTAGCATGTCGTCGAACAGGAATCGCAGCTGGCGGCGGTTGTCCCGGATGATTTCGCAGTATTGGGCGCGCGACTCCGGGGTGATCTCCTCGGCGCAGAGCAGCTCGGAGAATCCCATGATGCAGTTGAGCGGCGTACGCACTTCGTGGCAGACCGAGTTGACGAATGCGGCCTTTTTGAGTTCGCTTTCGTGGGCGTGCTTCGTTTGCAGGAGTAACTCCTTCTGCAGTCGCCGGGTACGGCGGTTGCCGACATAGATCGCACCGACGACCGCAGCGATCACCAGCAGCGCGAGCGAAACGTAGGCCAGGGCAGTTTTGTGGTGGTGGGCCGTAAGCAGCGCCGCGTCGAGCGCCATCCGGTCGAGTTCGTACGACTCCTGCTTCTCGCGGATGACTTTGCTCTGTTCGAGCCGCAGCAGCGAATCCCGTACCTTCACGGCACGGGCATAGGCCATGCAGGCCTCGGAGTCGCGGTGCAGCCTGCGGAACATGTCCGCCCGTTCCTTGTAGCAATCCGTGAAGTGCACGCCGGCCACGGGGTGGCGTTCGGCGGTGCGGATCAGCGAATCCGAGAAGGCCAGGGCCCTGGCGTACTCCCCGTGCCCGACGGCATCGAGATAACCTTCGCGGTAGTGGCGCATGCGGGCGAAGTGGAGCCGGTCGGCCTGGTGCGTACGGATGAACCTGCTTTGCAGGAAAAGGTGCATGCCGGGCGTACCCCCGAATTCGTTGTCGCCCTCGGGTTGCAGCGGCTGCGCCGTTGCGGCGCAGAAAACCGCGAGCGCCAGGCATATTGCCGGGAAGAGTATCGGTCGGCGCGTGCTCATGGCTTGGCGGGGATTGTGAAGATGAAACGTGCACCGGCGGTATATGCCTCGTCGAGGGATATGTTGCCCGAGAGGTGCCGGGCGATCAGGCGGCATAAAGCGAGGCTCAGCCCCGGCGTCGCCTTCGAGTCGTCGGAGGGCAGGCCGAAGATGTCGTTGCGTTTTGCGGGCGGGATGCCGCAGCCCGTGTCGGTCACCGTAACCCGAAGTTCGTTGCGGCGCGGGTCTATTTCATAGCGGAGCGTGACGGCGCCTTCCCGGGTGAATTTGCGGGCGTTGTCGAGCAGCGCGCGTACCACGAACGAAAAGTATTTGGCATGCGTGCGGACGGTGGCCGGGTTCTCCGGGGCTTCGATCGTGAAGGCCACCCCGGGATTGCAGCTAAGCCGCGAAGCGGCGAGCAGTTCGGCGCGGCACACCTCGTCGATGTTGGTTTCCTCCAGCCGCAGGGCCTCGGTCAGGCTGTCGAGGTTGGCGGCTTCGAGCATGTTGTCGAGCGCCGAAAGCAGCAGGTCGGCGTTGACGCGGATGGATTCGCAGCAGGCGTTCCGCTCGGTTGCGCCGATGTCCGACAGCATCAGCCGCGAGGCTGCGGTGTCGATGGCGTCGAATGCGGGGCCGACGCCGCGGCAGATCGTGTTTACGAAGACCGATTTCATGTGTTCGCTCTCCTGGGCCTTGCGGCTGTGGCGGAGGATGTCGGCCTTCAGCCTGCGGTTATGCAGCAGCGATCGCAGGAGGTAAATCCCCGTGCCGGACATCAGCAGCACGATGACGACGATCGAGAGGCTCGTGGCTGCGCGGTTGCGGATCAAGGCCCGCGTTTCGGTCAACTTGCGCTTGTCCAGGTCGTGTTGCCGGCGGATCGTTTCGAGGCGTTCGCGGCGTTCGGCGGTGAGGATCGAATCCTGCACCAATATCGTATGCCCGAAGGCCTCGAAAGCCTCCGGGTAACGCTTGGCCTTGGTGAGCAGGATGCTGCGGTCACGGTAGGCCTGGTAGACCTTGTTGGGCAGCATGCTGAAATAGCCTTTGCCGCTCTCGATCAGGCGGATCAGCGAATCGGAATACTGGATGCTTTCGGCATAGGCGTCGGTGTTGGCTTTCCAGAGATAGCCCATTTCGTAGAGGTAGCTTTTGTTGCGCAGCAGGTTTTCCCCTTCGGCCGCGAGCATACGGTTGCGGAACTCGTTGAAGTACAAGGCTGCGTAGTCGTTGCGGCGGATGTTGAGCGCACATTGCAGCAATTGCTGGTAAGGCCGCACGTAGCTGTTGTCCTTATAGAGGTAGGGGCGCCGCCCGAGGATGCTGTCGGCGGAATAGTAGCGGTCGAGCAGTGCGATCTGGTCGTTGGTGAGCGCGACCTGGTCATCGTGGCGGTAGCTCTGGTTGTAGGCGCCGCTCAGCACGTAGTAAATGATGTTGGCGAAGCACCTGCGGATATTGAGGTTCGGCATTTGCCTCGTCAGTTCGTAGGCTTCGCGCCACGTGTCGGTCTGCGGGATGTAGGCCCGCTGGTTTCCGCCTTCGTAGTAGCAGAGCGTGATGTTGGCATAGCCGCGCAGAAACAGGCGTTTGGTGCGCTGGTAGATGTTCTCGGGTTCTTCGGGCGGGGTATTGCTCCAGTCGTAAACCTCGTGTGCCAGCCTGAGGTTCTCCGCAAGGTCGTACTGGTGTCCCAGGCGGTAGAACCCGATGCACATTTCTGCATAGGCGTCGGCACCCTCTTCGGGTGTGCCGGGAGTCAGGTCGCGGAGCGCCTGTACGTAATAGCGGAGCGTATCTTTCTTTTCGGTGTAAATCGAATACCGGCTGAGGATCGGGATGATGGACACGGACATGGCGTAGGTGTCGCGGATGGCCGCCGCTTCGCGGAAAAGCTGGATGGAATAAGGCAGGTTGAGGTGCGTGTCCTCGTTCAGGTCTTTGAGGTTGAGCAGCAGTTGCACCCGTTCGCGGGGATCGGACGTATGCGCCAGTCTGCCCTGGAGGCTGTCCGTGACGGAGGACGGTGCGGCCATAAGGGATACTCCTGTGCCGAAGACGACGCAGTAGATGCATGTAAGCAGGCGGACAGGGGACATGTGGGTGTAACGCAAAATTGGGACTAAGGTAGTAAAAAAAACGGGCCGGACAAAAAGTCCGGCTCCGTTCTGTGGAAAATTATGGGGATCTTATGCCTTTTTCAGGCTCATATCCAGATACATTTTCAACTCCCGGGGCATTACCGGCTTGGTAATAAAGCCGTTGCATCCGGCTTCCTCGGCGATGCGGCGATCCGTGTCGAAGGCATAGGCGGTCTGCATGATAACGGGTAATTGGGTGGTATGCCGGCGTATCTCCTTGAGTGCCTCGATACCGTCCATTACAGGCATTTTGATGTCCATCAACACGGCATCGGGATGATGCTCCAATGCATAGTCGACGGCCTCTCTGCCATTTTTCGCCCATAGCAGCTCATACTCTTTTTTGAGTATTATTTCCAGCAATTTGTAATTGCTTTCAACGTCTTCCGCAATAAGTATCAGCGGTTTACGTGCATCTGGATTGTTGTCTGTCATTGTTTTTACAGTTGGGACGAGTGCAAATATAAAAAATTTTTCCGGAAAACAAATAGGATTACCGGCGAATTGTTCCTTCCCAGCAGGCCGTATTGCCGCAGGCGTCGGTCAGGGTGAGCCGGACGCTGTGGCTTTTGCGGGCCGGGGGTTCCTCGAACAGGTGGATCAGCGTGTCCTGCATCGGGAGACGGTCGCAGGGAACCCATTTGCCGTCGATGAACAGGGTGCACGAGGCGATGTCCGAGAAGTTGTCGCCCACGCGGAAGCGCATGGCCGGGGCGCGTGTGAGGTCTGCCCCTTCGGTGAAGAGCGGGCGGATGCGCGGCGGGATGGTGTCGGCCACGACGAACAGTTCTCCGGTGGTGCGGGTCGTGGCCGTGACGGCACCGTCGGCGTATTTCCCGCCGATGCAGGTAAGGCGCCCCTTGACGTTGCGGGCGGCCAGCACCGTGTGGGGCTGCAGGTTTTCGGGGACGAACGCCCGCACGCTGACCGTCATCGCCCGGTGCAGCGGCGTGGTGACCGGGAGGATGCGGTAGCCGGACGTGAGGACGAGGAGCGTCGAATCGGACGCCGGGGCGGGGCAGCGTTCAGCGCGGCAGAAAACCGGTTCGTAGAGCGCTCCGGCGGGGATGCGTGCCGTGACTTCGCGCTCGAGGCGGACGATGCCCGTCCGCCCGGGGGTGAGCACCGTGGCGGCGCTGTCGGCTTCGGCACGGAAACTCTCCGTCCGGCCGAGGATGTCGAATTCCAGCTGCGAGCGGTTGCCGCAGTCGTCCCATGCCTCGATGCGGATGCGGCGGGTCTGTCCCGCTTCGGTGCGGACGATTCCGCGTTCCTCCATGACGGGGTAGAAACAGTCGGGGGATTCGGCCAGTTGCGCCGTGCGGATCACCTCGTTGCGCGAGGTGAGTTGCAGCGGGTAGTAGCTCACGGCGTCGCAGCAGCGCGAATTCGCCTGCTCGAAGCCGTCCATGCGGTATTCGAAAAGGGGCTTGCCGTCGGCCGACAGGGCGAGGCGCCACAGGCCGAAGGTGTTGCCCACGCCGTTGCGGCGGTCGCTGGCCTCGACGACGAAGTAGCCTTTGCGCCCCGCGCCGACGGGCTCTTCGCGCGTCAGGCGGTAGTTGCCCCCGGCGCTGCGGACGACGGCATAGCTCTCCGGGCGGCTGTGCACGGGGATGCCCTGCACGGTGTCGACCTCGATGTAGTGGATCCGCATGATGCGCGGCGGGAGGTCGTCATGGGGGCGGATGATCCCGGCGCTTACGACGTTGTAAAGCCGCTGCGTGCGGGTGTCGCGCAGTTCGTAGTGAAGGTGCGGCCCCATCGACGAGCCGCTGTTGCCCGAATAACCGATCACGTCGCCCTGCTTCACGGGCCAGGTGTCGGGGCCGAACCAGAGGTTTACGCTGTTCGAGCGGCGGGCGTGGCGCTCTTCGCGCACGCGCTCCTCGATGTCCTTGCGGAAGCGTTGCAGGTGGCCGTAGACGGCCGTCGTGCCGTTGTGCAGCGTGAGGTAGACGGCGCGCCCGTAGCCGTAGGCGCCCAGGCTTACGCGCGAGACGTAGCCGTCGGCCACGGCCACGAGGGGTTTGCCCTCGGCACCGTCGGTCTTGATGTCGATGCCCGCGTGGAAATGCCCGGGGCGCATCTCGCCGAAATTGGCCGAGTAGAGCCCTTCGACGTTGCAGATCGGGTATATGTACTCCTCCGGGGCGGGGTGTTGTCCCCGGGCCCCGAAGCAGGAGGCGGTCGATATGAGCAGTATCAGAATTCGTCGCATGTCTCCGTGTCCGTCACGAGCCCCGAGGCGGCCTCCACGACCGTTTCGTAGTCGTATCCCAGCGAAAGCCCGTAACGTATCAGTTTGGTTTTCAGTTCGTATTGTGTCGTATATTTCGCCGTTCGTGCCTTGCGTTCCAGTTGCCGGCGCAGGCGTTCGTCCATGCCGGAACGGTCGGCTTCGGCGAGTGCCGCGTCGATCAGCGCCCGGTCGATGCGCTTGCGTTGCAGGGCCGTGCGGATCTTGTATTCGCCCCAGCCGCTCAGCCGCAGTTTTTCGCGCACGAAAGCCCCGGCGTAACGGGCATCGTCGATGAAGCGGTCGCGGACGAGTTTGGCCAGCACCCCCTCGGCGTCGCGTTCCGCGAGTCCCCAGCCGCGCATCAGCCGCCGGGCGTCCTCCTGCGATTTTTCGGCGCGGGCGCAGAGCC
>ERZ773183.2433-NODE-2433-length-12631-cov-3.248489_pt1 | contig 12631 bp, 8 predicted proteins | sample MGYA00580532_ERZ773183 | MGnify/ENA primary metagenome ERZ773183 (study PRJEB29015, sample SAMEA2737791) | human gut metagenome | biome: human gut; feature: human-associated habitat; material: faeces | place: China | collected 2012 ... | reverse complement strand
TCGGTGATGACATTTTTGCTTGTATGTCTCGGGATTTTGACATATTCATGTCAAAACATCTCGCGGGATAGTGGCTACTGAAAAGTTACTTCCTTTCATTTAATTATTTATTTGTAATTTTCATCAGATTCCTTTGAATGTGAATGTAAATTCCATCTTTTCATCGGTTTTGATCAGATATTCCGGAAGTGGTTTTGCTCCCCAGCTGTCATCTCCGGCAATACCCATCTGCTGTTTGGATACACGTACTACCGTGTAGTGTACCTGTGGCAGCTCAAATGGATGCATCGCATTTTCCATCTCGTGTGGTGTATATGGCAGTGCGGAGAATTCCATAGCATCACCGGTAAACAGCATTCCTCTGCCTTTTCGGTCCGTTACAGATGCCCAACGTACACCAACCTTGTTTCCACATTCTTGCGGAACCATGTATTTTGCCATATTATCTTCCACTTTGTTCCTGTAGATACCCAGTTTTGCGCCTTCGCATCTGTCCACATAGGTTTCTTCCGGTCCCATGCCGTACCAGGTTACATTGTCGTAATCTGCATCGAACTTGAACATAACACCGAATTCCGGCATATCGCCCAGACCCTCTACCGGATCATAAGTCAGTGTGGTGCGGATGCTTCCGTCTCCATATACCTGATAGCTCAGTTTGCACTCGGTTGCCGGAGTCGTTGGCATTGCATAAGTAAATGTAATCTTTGCACTGTCATCCAGAACTTCGATCTCAGGGATATGCATTCCCGGATAATGTCCTCCGGTTGGATATTTGTGAGACAGATACATGGATGCCAGTTTCCACTGTCCGCAGCGCATCTGCATCAGGCTTCCGTTATCGTTGTCAACCGGTGCACGCCAGAAGTTTGGTCTTGGGATCATCTGGATCATCTCCACTCCACCGTAACGGTAAGATGCAAGACCACCGTTCAGATAAGAGAAGAGCACATCGAAATTCTCCCCGCGAACGCCAAAGTCATGACCGGATCTGATCACTTCAAATCTTGCAGGTTTCACAGCTTTCGCAGGTGCTTCTACTTTATAGACACCCTGTCCGAAAGCCACTTCATGACCACGTTTTGCCCATACCGTATCTTCTTTCAGACGGAAGGATACAGTAACTGCGTATTCACCCGGCAGATTCTGTACCGGGATCGGCAGACTTATGGTCTCTTCGCTCAAAGGCGCTACATGAGTTTCCATCGGAACTTCTTTTACTTCTTTTCCGTCTTTTGCAAGTACTACGAAGCAGTCAAAGCTATCTGTGTTGATAAACAGGTTCTTGTTGACGATGGTTACCTGGTCTTTTTCCACTTTGGCAGAAATGTTCTGATAATTAAATTTCACATCCTGCATCTTCGGAGATGCGTCTCTTTCTCCGCCGTATGCGATACCGTTTCCGCTGAAGTTGTAGTCGCATGGACGATCATTGAAGTCACCGCCGTATGCCTGGAATTCTTTTCCGTAACGGTCTTTTTTATAGATGGACTGATCGATATAATCCCAGATAAATCCACCCTGGTAGAACGGCTCGGTATCGGTCAGATCTGTATATTTGTGCATACCTCCGCAGGAGTTACCCATTGCATGAGTGTATTCGCAGCAGATAAATGGTTTGCTTCTGTCTTTTTCCAGGAATTCTTTGATGGCTTCTACAGACGGATACATCTGGCTTTCCATATCACTGGTATCGTTGTATCTTCTGTCGTGGTAGACACCTTCATAATGTACCAGGCGGTTCGGATCCATCTTACGGTACAGCTGTGACATCTCATAGATTACTTTTCCGCCAAATGCCTCATTACCGCAGGACCAGATCAGTATCGCCGGATGGTTCTTATCTCTCTGATACATGGAATTGACACGATCCAGCATCATATCCATCCATTCCGGACGGTCACATGGTACGACTTTGCTGAAGTCACCGGTCTGTTCTGCACTGATGTCCCAGCTTCCGTGGCTCTCCAGATTACACTCTGCGATCATGTAGATACCATATTCGTCACACAGTTCATAGATGCCGACCGCATCCGGATAATGGCAGGTACGGATCGCATTGATATTGTTCTGTTTCATGGTCACCAGATCTTTGATCAATTCTTCTCTGGATACCACACGACCGGATACAGAACTGAATTCGTGACGGTTAACACCTTTGAAGACGATTCTCTTACCATTCAGCATCATGATAGAATCTTTCATCTCAAAACGACGGAAGCCCACTCTCTGAGGGATCACTTCTGTCACCTGTCCGTTCTCATCCATCACTTCCAGTAACAGATCATATAATACAGGAGATTCTGCAGACCACAGTTCAGGATTCTCCACTTTCATCACATACTGAGACTCCTCTGCCAGTGTCTCTTCTACACTCTGCAGTTTTTTTCCATCTTTGGATAAGGTGATTTTTACTTTTCCGGCCTTGGTAGCTTTGGTATCGATCACCAGATCCGCTTTGGTGAAGGTATCGTCCAGAAGTGTCTGGATCTTCACATCAGATACATGGACTTCCGGGATCGCATACAGATAGACATCACGGTAGATACCTGAGAAACGGAAGAAATCCTGGTCCTCACACCAGCTGCTGCTGGTCCATTTGAAGACCTGAGCCGCCAGTTTGTTTTCTCCTTCTTTCAGATAAGGAGTCAGTTCGAATTCGGACGGTGTAAAGGTATCTTCACTGTATCCTACAAAGTTACCGTTCAGCCATACAGCGATACCACTTTCTGCACCCTGGAAAGAGATAAATACTTTTTTGCCTTCCATCTCTTCCGGAACTTCAAAATATTTCACATAAGAAGCAACCGGATTGAATCTCTCCGGAATCTGACCCGGTTCTACTTCTTCTCTTCCTTCCCACGGGTACTGTACATTTGCATACTGCGGTACATCATATCCCTCCATCTGAATATGAGCCGGTACACGGATATCATCCCATGATTTGCAACAATATTCTGTTTTCTCAAATCCCGGGATCGTAGAGTTGTAATTTTTTGCGTAATGGAATTTCCACAGTCCATTCAGGCTGTGACGGAAGTTATCCACATCCTGTTCCATCGCTTCCACAGAAGCGTAATATTTGTGGTCTGAATGAGCAGCCACACGGTTGTCGTTAAAATACGTAGGATCTTTTACTAAATCGTAATTGAAAGTACCCATTCTGTTTTTTCCTCCTATTTTTCAATTCTTGCTAAAAAACAGGCGGATATTCATATACTATAAATATCCGCCTTAATTTACTTATACATAACCATTCAACATATGCACAGCTACTTTTTTATTATTTAACAGCACCTGTGATACCTTCTGTAAAGCTCTTCTGGAAAGCAAAGAAGATAATTGCTGTCGGGATTGTACAGATAAATACACCTAACATCAGCATACCATAATCTACGGTGTAGCCACTTAACAGGTTAGAAACCAGCATCGGCATGGTGATCGCATCTTTATTCTGCAGAATTACCTTTGGCCACAGATAGTTATTCCATGCACCCATGAATGTGATGATGATAGCTGCAGCGTATGTAGATTTCATAGTAGGAATGAACATACGGAAGAAGATACCAACTTCACTCAGACCATCGATTCTTGCTGCCTCAATGATATCATGAGGGAAAGATCTGGATGCCTGACGGAACATCATGATCATAAACGGAGTTGCAATGGATGGAAGCATGAATGCACCCATGGTATTTACCATTTTCAAAGTAGAGAACATACGGAACATCGGAATCATGATGGCTGCAAAAGGAATCATCATAGCAGTCAGCAGGATGGTAAATACAACGTCTTTTCCTTTATCGTGATAGATCTCAAAGCCATAACCGGCGATGGAACAAATCAGCAGACACAGGACAGTCAGAACCGTTGCATTTCGGAAGGAATTCCACAGGGCCAGTCCCAAATTCTGGTTCGCGATCAGTGCTTTGTAGTTTTCAATCAGATACGTTCCCGGAATCAGTTTACCTGCAATAACGTCAACGCTCTTGTTTGTAGATGCACAGAACATATAGTACAGTGGAAATACAGAAACAATTGACGCGATTGACAGTATAAGATACATGAAGAATTTTTTACCTTTACCCATTATCGTTCGTCACCTACTTTCATCTGAAGTATTGCCAGAATAGCAACCATGATCAGGATCAGGATAGACATCGCCGCAGCATAACCGAAGTTCGGGCTCTGCTTAAAGGAGATGTTGTAAATATAATGAGACATTGTCATAGTAGATTTACCAGGACCACCATTTGTCAGGTTCAGGGACTCATCAAACAGCTGCAGGGTACCATTCGTAGATGTAATGGCTGTCAGCAGGATGGTCGGTTTCAGAAGTGGTACAGTAATCTTGAAGAATGACTGCATCGGACTTGCGCCATCGATCTTCGCTGCTTCGTATACAGAATATTCGATATTCTGCAGACCGGACAAATAGAATACCATGTTGTATCCTGTCCATCTCCACACCAGCGCGATGATGATAACGGCACGGGCTGTCCATGCATTACCAAACCACATGATCGGTGACATACCTAAATTACGCAGAACCATATTAATGAAACCATCATTTGCAAACAGAGAACGGAAGATCATAGCGTAAGAAACCAGAGATGTCGCACATGGTAAGAAAATACATGTACGGAACAGGCCCTTAAACCTCAGATCCTTGTTGTTCAGCATAGATGCAAACATCAGCGCCAGCACCAGCATAATCGGCACCTGAACGATCAGGTAGAAGAATGTGTTAAATAATGTCTGTTTAAACGTTGGGTCTTTTAAAATACGTGCATAGTTTGCAAAGCCATTAAAGCTCAGGTTTACACCCATGCCCGTCTGTAATGACAGGATGAACGCCCGAATCATCGGATAAAAACTCATCCAGCCAATCAACAGGGTTGCAGGAAGTAAGAATGCCCAACCGGTCAGGTTGTGTTTCTTTGCCAGTGTCAATCCTTTTTTCTTCTGATTGCTCATGAAATCCATCCTTCCTTTCTTTTGGAGATTTCTTAGAAAGAGAGGGTCTGCTCCGCTTTTTTCGAAGCAGACCCTCTTCTTATTTATTTTTCACTTCTTGGTTTTTAACTGTTCAGCTGAATCAGCCACCCATATTAAATTCTACAGTATCCTGTGCGGTTGCGATTTCATCGTCCATATCTGCACCACTCTGGATGATATTGGACAGTGCAACACCTACAGCATCACGAGCATCATAGTAGAATGGACCAGTGATATTGGAAGGAGTCTTTGTAGCAAAATCTACGATCTTAGCATAAACCGCTTCATTGCTGAAGAATTCTACAGGCTGAGCATATACATCTGTATCGCCAGCTGGTGCCCATGTTGCCAGAGCTCCTTTGGAGATGATGTCATCGTACAGATCTGTGCTTCCAGCAAATGTGGATTTCATAAAGTCAATTGCAAGATCCTGTTTCTGGCAGTTAGAGCTGATTACCCATGAAGAACCACCGTTATTGGAGTAGTTAGTAGCTCCGTCAACGCCATCCAGTTTCGGCATATTTGTGATTGCCCACTGTCCGGACTGCTCATCGTTAGCTACGATAGAAGCCATGATCCAGCATCCGTTGATAACACCAGCTACTGTGCCGTTGTTGATAGATGCAATGTACTGATCCCAGTCAGTAACTTCTACTATTGTTCCGTCTGCAACCATCTGCTGATAGATCTCCAGGATTGGTTTCAGAGCTTTGTTGTCTTTGATATTAACAGATCCGTCTTCGTTGAACAGAGACTGTCCACAGGACTGCAGCATCTCCATTACCAGGTCAGGTGAGCCAGCCTGAGATGTCAGGATCGGCTGTCCGGTTTTCTCTTTTACAACTTTTGCTTTTTCCATGAAATCAGACCATGTAATGTCTGTAAAATCATCAATTGTGTATCCTGCCTGTTCCAGCATATCGGTACGCAGGCACTCGATAACAGCACCGTTATCAAACGGGACACCATAGTTCTTACCATCCAGTGTGGAGTAAGCAACTTTCGCCTGTGAGAACTGGCTGAAGTCGATTCCGGAATCTGTCAGGTCTGTGAAGATGTCCGGATAGTTGGTAGCATATTTCTGGAAGGAGTTATCCTGCATCAGGAAGATGTCAGGCAGTGTGCTCAGATCTCCTGCAGAAACAGCTGTTGTCAGTCTTGTTTCGATATCGTCGGATTTGATCTCGCTTACGTCTACTTTGAATCCAGGATGATCTTTTGCATAGATCTCTGCTGCTTTTTCAATCGCATAGATGTTGAAGTTCGGATCCCATGTCCAAACGGTCAGTGTGTTTTCATCATCAGAACTTCCTTCTGTAACGTTTGCATCTTCTGAACCGTCATCTGTTGCTGTGTCGTCTGTTGCTGCGTCGCTTCCTGTGCTTGAGGAATCGCTTGCTCCTGAAGAGCCACAAGCTGTCATTCCGAATACCATTGTGGAAGCTAATACAACTGCTACAATTTTTCTTTTCATAAATGTATATCCTCCTGATATGTATTTGTTCACTCTGCCAAAAACCGGCATCTCTCACTCGCTTTTCCCATTAGTGAATGTGTACAGTTTTTGAACTTTCTGTGAATCATTATGTACACATTATACCATACTTTTCCTGCATGTGTACTCATATTCAACAGCATTTTATGCATTTTCAACCATTTAAGGTGTTTTTGACGATTTTCACCATCCTTTTTCGGCTTTTATATTATAATTCAACAATTCACGTTCATAATGCTCCGGATCTTTTCTCCACTGTTGTGGTGAAATGCCCATAATCCTGTGAAAATTCCTGTTAAACGTGGACAACGTGGTGAATCCACATCGTACGGCAATATCTCCCACCGTATCGTTTGTACGCTTCAGTTCCCTACATGCTGTGCGAATTCGAACCGAATTAATATACTCAACAGGTGACATCTGCATACAGTCATGAAATACCCTCCGCAGATGTGTTTCACTGATATGGCACATCGCAGCCAGTTCCTCCACCTTGATCGGACGGTCACAATATTCGCTGATATAGCTAATCGCCGGTGTGATCAGACTGGTGATTCCTGCCTCGAATTCTGTCTTTTCCGCTTCCTCCCGATTCCACCTTGCCACCTGCAAAAGAAAAGCCAGGGTCAGTCCTTTCACTTCTTCCAGATAGAATTCCTTTCGTTCCCGCATGCATACAATGATCTGCTGCACCAGTGCTCCGATCTGGGGTTTATCCTGAACACGCACAAAATGTGCTCTTTTATTCACCCGATCGATCACTTTCTGTGCCATCCTGGGATTGTCTTTATAAACTTCCCTCAGAAATTTATCCGCATCAATAAACAGCCACTCCCAGTAACTGAGACTGTCTCCCGTAGAGTTTGTAGTATGAGGAAAGTTCTTCGGTACCACTGTAAACATATTGCTGTCAAAGGGAATGTCTTCTTCTTTAAAAGTAACGGTACCTTCCCCATAATAGCAAAATCCAACTTCCAGATGATTGTGAAAATGCAGGTAATCAACCTCCCTTCCGTAATTCTGCACCCATTTATCCCCCAAAAGAGCAAGCACCGGACTTCCTGCCGGAATTTCATAATAACGGTATTCCATCTTTGGTTTTCTTTTTCTACCCATGTATACTTTCTCCTCTCTGAAGCTGTATCTTCTTTTCCCCCATACTGATATCCTCCTGTCTACACATCTATATCAAGTATAAAGAATCCTGTGGATTTTGTCTATATACTTCACAGATACACCTTTTGTTTTCTGTATATTTGTTGTTATTGTGCACTCCGTTTCCTGTAACGCGCTTCGTGATGCGCAGAATTTATTCCTCCCTGCCCTTCTTTGGATACTGTCAGGCACCAGGTTGCAAATACAAAGAAAAAATCCGTAAAACAACTGATTTCTGATCAGAATTTTACGGATTTCTTCTTATCATATTATTTCTATATTATTTCTGATGTTTTTACATTGACTTTCTGTCCGCGATCTCCGCCATCTTGGCATCGTTCAGACGGGTATCTCCGTGAACACGGCTGTAGGACAGGTATCCGTTCATACGGTCGATCTTGGTCAGGTTTCTGGAACCGCAGACCGGGCAGACATCCATCTCGAGCTCCTGATGTCCGCAATCGTCGCAGTAGGCCAGCGACAGATTCACACCCTCATAATAACCCAGATTCATCGCCCGACGGATCAGTGCTTTTATAGCATGTACATTGTAGGAAATCGGATATCTGACATATTGGATCTTACCACCGTTGCACAGTTCCCAGAATCTTCCTTCCAGATCCTGTTTTTGGATAGGAGTAATATCCTCAGTTACGTGGCAGTGGAAACTGTTGCTCACATACGGACGGTCGGATACCCCGCGCACGATACCGTACATCTTGCGGAACTGCTCTACCTGCAGACCGCAAAGGCTCTCAGCCGGTGTTCCGTAAATTGCATACAGGATCTGATCCTCTTTTTTGTATACATTAATCTTATCATTGATATAACGAAGCACTTCCAGTGCAAATTCTCCGTCTTCGGCAATGGATTTACCATTGTAAAGTTCCTGCAGTTCGTTCAGTGCTGTGATACCGAAGGAGGCTGTCATCGGACGGAGTAACGGACGGATCTTATCGGATGGTTTCAGATGGCCTCCGTAGAAACCGCCCTCACAGTATGCCAGCGGATTCGTGGAAGCACGCATCTCACCAAGGTAATCGTATGTTCTCTTATGCAGTCCGCGGATCATCTCCAGATAGAAATCCAGAACTTCATAAAAATCTGTGTTCTCTGCACGGGCTTTTGCCAGAATCATCGGAAGATGCAGGCTGACCGCACCGATGTTGAAACGACCGACAAAGACCGGCACATCGTTTTCATCTGCCGGTTCCATACCGCCACGCTCATACCACGGACTTAAGAAGGCACGGCACCCCATCGGGCTGATTACTTTTTTGTATTTTTTGTACATGCTGGAAATATATCCCTGGCCACTCATAGACAGCCAGTCCGGATACATGGTTTTTGCAGAGCAGGCAACACCTGCCTCAAAGACATCTTCACATTCTTTTCCATCTCCATGGATCTCTTCATCATACAGGAACACAATCTTCGGGAACAGTACCGGTTTTTTATGTCCGGCTTTTCCCTGTCCGCCCATATGGACTTTCAGCAGAGATTTTGAGATCATTTTTTCAAATCTTCCCGTTCCCAGTCCCAGTGTCACAGTAACAAACGGATAGTCGCCACGGGAGGAACCAACGGTATTTAATTTATATTCAATTCCCTGCCATCCCTGATCACAGTCACGGCAGACTTTTTCCCAGGCATATACACGACCCTTTTCTTCTCTTCCTTCCCAGGACGGATCGGAATATTTCAGGAATTCTTCGTAATATTTGTTATAGCTTTTCTGTGCATACGGAGCCAGGATCTTATCTACTTCCGGCACGGTAAATCCGCCGTACTGCTGAGCTGCGGTGCTGAGGATAATATCCCCCATAACGTCAAATGCGGTATCCAGTGTCTTCGGCTCATTGTACCAGACATTTCCCATCTCAAATCCGCCACGCAGAACGGATCCCACATCGAACAGACAGCAGTTCATCGTGTCCAGACGGGCAGACTGATCATGAATATAGATATAGCCATCTTTGCATGCCTGCAGTTCGTTCCGGTTCATAAAGAATTTTCTGTATAATTCTTTGTTCAGTTCATTAAAGATCAGGCTTCGCTTGGTTGCCACCAGCGCGCTGTCGGTGTTCGCGTTGCTTTTATCACCGATGTAACGGATGGACTGGCTCTTTGTATATACCTCATCCATCATGTGGATAAAGTCCACTTTATAATTCCGGTAATCGCGGTAACTTTTTGCTACTGCAGGATTCACCTGTTCCAGGGCACCTTCCACAATATTGTGCATATCCTGGATCAGAATTCCGCCTTTTCGCTCTTTTGACATCGCTTCCGCCCGGTCAGTTGCATATTTGCAGATAAAATTAATCTCATCATCGGTAAACCGATACATTACACGGCCGGCTGACTTATTGACCGCACGCTTGATCTTACTGGCATCAAACTCTTCTTTGGTGCCGTCTTTCTTGATAATATATACCATTGTTCCCGCTCCTCACTACTATATATAGTATTTTTCTTTTATTTCAATCAACATATTGTAGACAACAGTATAACACGGTTAACTACAAAAGGAAAGAGAAGAACCCTGAAAATTCTTCTCTTTTTTTATTTTGTTTTTTATGCAACTTTTCCAATGCCTTTTTCATCTTTTCACATATCCGGTAGAAAAGTCGATGATATTGTGGAGGGTTTCTCCTTTTTCATAACGTTCCAGATTTTCGATGGAAAGTTCCAGGATCTTTTCCAGTGTCTCCGGCAGTGCATATCCACCGGACACATGTGGCGTAATGATACAATGGGGCGCATCCCACAGCGGATGATCTTCCGGCAGTGGTTCCGGATCTGTGACATCAAGACCTGCCCCATAAATCGTTCCCTCTTGCAGGGCTTTCGCAAGAGCCAGACTGTCAATCGCAGTTCCGCGGCCTACATTTAACAGAATGGTATTCTCTTTCATCAGGTGTAATTCTTTCTCACCGATGACGCCTTTGGTGTCACTGTATCCCGGAAGGCTCAGTGCCACAATATCTGCCTGTGGCAGAAGTTCCGGCAGTGCTTCCATCGTGTATTGTGCATCCACATATTCAGGCTTCGGTTTCCGGCTCTTTCTGATACCTGTCACATGCGCGCCCAATGCTTTCATTTTTCTTGCAAATGTCGTTCCGATATCTCCAAGACCGATCACCAGGACATGGCTTCCCTCTGTAACCATCATATGGGTCTGTTTCTCCCAGTGGTGGTCTTTTTGCTGGTTCTGGTAAATGTCCAGGCGTTTCTGGAGCGCAAACAGCATCGCGATCAGATGCTCGGAGATCGCCATTCCATACGCTCCGGTTGCATTGGTCAGCTGTGCCTGTTTTGGCAGGATCCCCGGTACACAAAATCCTTCTGTTCCGGCGTTATTTAACTGTATCCAGCGCAGATTCCGAGAATCTTTTAAGAATTCCGGTTTCACATTTCCGATAATAATATTTGCATCCTGCACCTGTTCTTTTGTCACCTCTGCTTCCAGGCAGTAAGTTGTCTTTGCGTCCGGTGCTGCATTTCTGATTCGTTCTTTATGTTCTTCTTTTACAGGAAGAACCACAAGTATTTTTTCCTGTTCCATCCCGTTTCCCGACCTTCCCAAACGTACTCTGCTTACTACAGTAGCACAATTGATGTTAAGTTACAAGGCAGAATTGATCCTTACTGTGCATATGCGATATTCCGGTTACTGTTCACTGGTAATATCCCGCGGAATGTTTTGGCATGGATATAGCAAAATCAATTGTTGTATTCGGGGGGTTTTCTGCTATAATATTACCATAATACCGGGGTAGACAGGTAAAGAGTTGGTGGTGTCTGCCGTAATTCTTAGCTGGATGCCTTTCAAATTTGAGGAGGATTGTTATGGAACATTTTATTATTCCGGAAAATTATCAGCCTGCATTATCGCTTCACGATACACAGGTTGGTATTAAGACCGTAAAAGATTTTTTTCAGAAAACCCTTTCTGACCGCCTGAATCTGCTGCGTGTGTCCGCACCGCTTTTTGTAGATCCTTCATCCGGTCTGAACGATAATCTGAACGGCGTAGAACGCCCGGTTACCTTCGATATCAAGGAATCGCCGGATCAGAAAGCTGAGATCGTACATTCTCTTGCAAAATGGAAACGTTATGCACTGAAAAAGTATGGTTTTGCACATGGAGAAGGACTGTATACCGATATGGTTGCCATCCGTCGTGATGAAGATACCGACAATATCCATTCTATCTATGTGGATCAGTGGGACTGGGAAAAGATCATTACACGGGAAGAGCGTAATGTGGACACCTTAAAAGATGTTGTCCGCACCGTTTATTCTGCACTGAAGAAGACTGAAAAATACATGGCAATTCAGTATGATTATATCGAAGAGATCCTTCCGAAGGATATTTTCTTTATCACTTCCCAGGAACTTGAAGATATGTATCCTGGTCTTTCTCCCAAAGATCGTGAATATAAGATTGTGAAGGAAAAGGGCGCCGTGTTCATCATGCAGATCGGTAAGATGCTGGCATCCGGCGAACCACACGACGGTCGTGCACCGGACTATGATGACTGGGAGCTGAACGGTGATATCATCGTTTATTATCCGGTTCTGGATATCGCTCTGGAGCTTTCTTCCATGGGTATCCGTGTGGATGCAGCTGCTCTGAAGCATCAGCTGGAGGTTTGTGGCTGTGAGGAACGTGCGGAAATGGATTTCCAGAGAGCTATTTTGAATGATGAACTGCCATTTACAATCGGTGGCGGTATCGGACAGTCCCGTATCTGTATGTTTTATCTGCGGAAGGCTCATATCGGAGAGGTTCACTGTTCGTTATGGCCGGAGGAGACGGTGACACTGGCGGAGGAGCATAATATTCCGTTGTTGTAATGTAAGATTTGTAGATAGTTTTCTCAAGGGGACGCGAGAGGGATCGGGGGTCCCGGGGGCAACAACTTGGGCAGGGCAACTTTGAACTAGCCACTAACTGCGACTATATTCGCTTGGGTC
>ERZ773183.2407-NODE-2407-length-12781-cov-23.196527_pt1 | contig 12781 bp, 10 predicted proteins | sample MGYA00580532_ERZ773183 | MGnify/ENA primary metagenome ERZ773183 (study PRJEB29015, sample SAMEA2737791) | human gut metagenome | biome: human gut; feature: human-associated habitat; material: faeces | place: China | collected 2012 ... | reverse complement strand
ACACCGGCACCCCCTCCGGCTGGATCGCCACCAACGCCCTCATGGCCGCGTCCGACCCCCGCTTCGCCGGCGAGTTCTGGGCGGCCATCGACGAGCGCGGTGGGATTGCTCGGCCCCGACATTGATGTACGAGGTTATATCCCCGGTCGAATGGGAGGCTGGCCTGGCTTGGTCGTGGAATTGAAGGCCATCCACGTGTTTCCATCGAATGTCGAACGGACGCAATCGGGAATCATTATTAACGGCAACGGCGGTGTGACTGCAGTTGATGAAGGTGCTGTCGTTATTGCGATGCTGCTTTTCTGCGTAAAGTGCACTGTGTTTCTGTTTTGAGATTTACGTGGAGCGTGGTCTGTGCGCTGACGGGGGTATTCGTGACCCGGATAGCGCACGACCAAATGACTGACGACGTAGCGGGGTTTCGCAGGCTGGTGCGCACGGGCTTTGGTCTCACGATGAACATCTGTCTGGCGGTGATGTGCTACCTGCTGGTGTTCGCCGAGCCCGTGGTCCCGTTCGTGTCCGGCGAGGCGTTTGACGGCGCGGTGACACCGGTGCGGATCATCGGCGCGGTGAGCCTCATGTCGTGCGTCGGCTACTTCGTGGCGATGTGCATCCTGTCCCCGCTGGGCCGCGAGAGGCAGATGGCAATGTCGAGCATCGCGGCGGCCCCGGTGAGCGTGGTGCTCAACCTGCTGCTGGACGGCCCGTTCGGGGCGGTGGGCGCGGGCGTTGCGCTTTTGGCCACCGAGGCGACCGTCCTGTGCATCGAGCTCTTGTGCGCCCGCGACGTGCTCTCGTCCTTCGTGCGCCCGCGCGACCTCGCGCGCATGGCGGCGTCCAACGTGATCGCCGTCGCGGTGTCCGCGGGTTGCGCCTGGTTGCTCGCGACCGCGTTCTCCTCCGGTCCCGGAGCGATCGCAATCGTGGGTCTGTTGGTCTACAGCGCCGTGGGCATCTCCGTCGCAGTGGCCCTCCGAGACGACACGGCCCTCATGCTGGTCGGTAAGGCCCGCGCGGCCTTGCGGCGAGGGTGGGCGACGCACCAGCGAGTTTCCTGTTTGTTGGTGTCCCATGATGTGAATCATCTGTATGTGGCGCGGATGCCTCGCCCGCCTCAGCCATCATGGTTGCGATAATTGGAGCCTCTCATGGGAGGATTGCGTTTCTGGCCTATTCGCATCCTCGTCGCCGGTGGATGCGGTTTCATCGGTTCGAATTATGTGTGCCATGTCGTGCGCGAGCATCCGGGCGTGCATGTGGTCGTGCCGGACAAGCTCACCTACGCGGGTAATCCTCGGAACATTGCCGACTTGCCTGCCGACCGCGTTCAGCTGGTGGTTGGCGACATCTGCGATGTTCCGCTCGCGAATCGGCTGGTTGCGGAGTCCGACGCCGTGGTGAACTTCGCCGCCGAGTCCCATAACGACAACTCGATCACCGACCCTGCCCCTTTCCTCAAGGCCAACGTCGAGAGCGCATGTGTCCTCATCGAGGCGCGTCACAGGTATGGCGCGCGGTTCCATCAGGTGAGCACAGACGAAGTCTTTGGCGACCTGGAGCTCGATGACCCAGGTCGTTTCACGGAGGCGAGTCCGTACTGCCCGAGCAGCCCTTACAGCTCGTCCGAGGTGTCGGCTGATATACTCGTGCGCGCCTAGGCGCGCAGGTACGGACTCAGGCCACCATATCCATCTGCTCGAACAATTACGGCTCCTGCCATTATCGCGACCGACCCCGATGCCGACCGCGTGGGCGAGACCTACCTGGTTGGTGGCGACGGCGAGTGCAGCAACCTGTCGGTCGTTCGCGAAATCCTGCACGCGTTCAGCTGCGGTGAGGATGGCTTCGCCTGGGTGAACGACCTCCCCGGCCACGACCGCCGCTACGCCATCGACGCGGCCAAGATCCGCCGCGAGCTTGGCTGGGAACCGGTGCACGCCGATTTCGTCAAGGGCCTGTCCGAGACCATCGCCTAGTACCGCAACAACGAGGCCACCGAGGCCGGGTACCGCGCCCAGGGGCAGTAGCGCTATCTGCGTTTATATGACGGGTCCCTGGTCTGTTTCCGGAAGAGCTTGTCTTGGCTGCGTTTCGCATAGATGCAGTGATGGCCTACGGCCTTCCCCCGTATAGCGACGGGCCGTAGGCCATCACTGCATTGGGCGAGCTCTCGAGCGCACGGTGAGGCGATGAATTTGGGCAACAGCCACTGAGTGAAATGGGCATCGGGATTTGATCAGCCCAGGCGACCGCTGCCGAACCTTCACTAGCGTTTCCATTGGGTGACTTCATCGACGGTCCGAACGATCTATCTGGATCTATATCTGAATCCTGATATTGGTCCAGATATAATTCGATATAGACGGGTCAGCTTTATCGGTTTTTCATCGGTTTTAAAATGAATGCAGTCTATTCAGAATCCGAAAGAACGGGATAAATAGGCCATGATAAAGACAACAAATACCGTAAGGGAAAAGGTTCGAAACAGCAGCGTTGGCCGCCTGATGCGGCTGTGCCCGCAATACGATGAAGCTCAACACTCGATGCATGTTGAGCTGTTGGAGCATGCAGTATATCAAGATGGCCTCTTGAATGTGGCCCTTGCCGGACCTTACGGCAGCGGTAAAAGCAGTATTTTGAATCGATTTTGGGAGCGTCATTCGGACAGGTGCATCTCCATTGGGCTCTCGACTCTTGCACCTAAAAACATTGTTGAAGAGGGCCAAGGCTCACTTCAAGTGGAGGGTGCAGTCGGATTTGGCTGTGTGCACGATCAAGAAGGACTGACAAACGAGTTGGAAAGGGAGATCGTTCGACAGCTTCTATATCAGGGCGATCCGTCAAAGACGCCGAAATCCCGATTCAATCGAATTCACCCAACGCCGAAGCCCCGACGAACGATTTTGTCGGTACTAGGCTCTTTGATGATTATGGTCGTATTAATCCTGGTGGTCTATTGTGCTGACAACACCACGGATAAGTTGTCGTCGTGGATAACTCTTGCGATAAACCACCTTCCCATCTTGGCCATTTCCTTCATCTTTTTAGTTTCATGCCTGTCCGTCGTCATATACAAACTCATTATCCCCAGGTGGCACCGCATGACGATCGGTGGGTTATCTGCGATGGGCGCGACGATCAAGCTGGAGGAGGGGTCTTTCTCCTATTTCGATCAGTATCTTGATGAGATCCTCTATTTTTTCGAGGCCAACGACTATGATACGGTGATATTTGAAGATCTTGATCGTTTTGATAACCCACTAATTTTTGAGCAGCTCAGAGAATTGAACCTTCTTCTGAATAATGCCGACGGTATAAAGAAGAAGGAAGAAAGAAAGCAAATCCATTTCATATACGCCTTAAGAGACAGCGTATTCGAGCCGATTTCTTTTGAGGCAACCGGCGAGTACAGCTCTTTTGAGTCGAAAGGGGGTGCGGTCCCTGGAAGCGGAAGAGTCAAGTTCTTTGACCAAGTGATTCCTCTCATGCCGTTTCTTTCGGATTTGAGTGCCTACGATCATATGAAGGCTATTTTTAAGGAGGAGTTTGTATCGATAGAGGATGAGGATGAGAGGGAGAAGTTTGATCGTTGTCTCAGAACCGCCGCTCCCCTCATTGCTGATATGAGGTTAATCAAAGCTATACGTAACGAATACTTGGTCTTATCCGACCAGATGGGTCCACATACGAGCCGAGGGACAAATCTCGGATTGCACGAAAGCGCGATTCTGGCTATGTCCATATTCAAAAACATTCATCCGCGGGAATTTGAAGAGGCTCGCGTTGGCGATGGATGGCTTAATGAAGTGTATGAAGCATATTTTAGTGCTGTCGATGCTAAGGTGTCGGCACTTAAAGAAGAGCTGGCTTGGTGCAAAAGTTCGGAGCTGGCCGACAAGGCATTGGCCGAGAGGGCTGCGATATTTGGGGATGGATTATATCGGACAATCTCCCGCATATACACCGATAGCTTCACCTTGGGAATGATGTCAAGCAGCTACGATGGCGGGACCGTGAAAAGTCCGGACTTCTGGAATGAATTCATCTCCATCCCCGATGATGGGGAAATTACAGTTAAAGAAAACCAAAGTTACTATTATCGTCAACATGTGACTTTTACAAAGAGTCAGCTCATGCTTCTGATGGGAATAAAGAGCGAAGACCTTGCCCCTTTCAAGGCTGCTTCTAATCCGGAGAACAGAAAGAAGGAGCTGCAGGAAGGAATCGATGTCCTGCTGGGCGCTGATTATCCAGAAGTAAGAGGGTTGACCTGCCCTCGAGATAAGGGCGACGGCCAAGCCGAATGCACCTTTGAAGAAGTGGTGCTGCGCGACTCGCCTGGAATATTGGCGGCACAGTTGATCCTAAATGGCTTTATCGGTAAAGATTACCGTCTATATACCTCGCTCTTTCCCGATGAGGGACGAGCGTCTGTGATCAATTTCGTTACGAACCATGTTAATCACAACAGGATGGCGATCGACTTTCCTCTTGACGACGGTGATTGTGCCGAGCTTGTCAAAAGGCTTGGAGTCGACCAATATGAAAACGCATGCACGTTCAATTGTGACTTATTGGGTTACCTGGTTGCCCATGAGCAGGATTTTGCCAAGTTGATGGTAAAGTCAGCATGCAAATCAATGGATAGCCAAGGAAAGAAGTTCCTTGGGAGGTTCATTGAAGAGAAAGACGAAGGGTATTGGCTTAACGACACGGTACTCGGTACCATGTCTGCTGAGCTCGATAACATCATACCGTTGATAATCGACGGAGTTGTTCCCAGCGAATATCGTCTAAAAGCCATGTTCTTTGCTCTGGAATTCCTAAATGAGGAAAAGACCTACTCTGTCGAAGGTCTTTCATGCTGGCTTGGATCGAAATGGGGGACCTTGCATCTCGATGAGACACTGGTGGCGCCTGGGGCTTTCCACAAAGCGCTTTCAGTTTTCGAAGATTCGGGTTTCGAAGCGCCGATATTGTCGAATGTCGATGGTCTGTTCGTTTGGGAGATTGTCGAGCGCGGCCTATTTGTTATCACTCGCGACAACCTAAAGATTGCGACAAATTCATCCTCGGTGCCTCCGCTTGAATACTTGTTCAGTCTGCATCGATCTGTATTCGCTAGGATTGTTCGCAACTCTGGCGCGCTCAACGAGTATCTTTCATGTTTGGAAACGGGGGAATTCGCGTTCTCGTCGTTTGAGTATGAGCCTTTCGTCATCTGCGTTTGCCTGGCCGGTTCTGATGAGGCTTTGCTGGGAAAGTTGATAGGGCTTTGTAGCAAAGACATGGTCATTGACGACGCCTACGACTTGGCGAACGAGTTGTTTGACGAGAGCGTTCTTTCGCAGGGAAGCCGGCTGCTTGACCTTCTTGTTGAGCGTGGCCACATTGCTCCGTCCTCGTATAACATCTCTTGCATAATGAGCGTCGCAAAGAACGCAGGGGGCTCGTCAGAGGTTGAGCATGCAGTTGATGCCCTGCTTGCGAATCAGGCTTTTGAGGTCAAAGGTGAGCTTGCCAGCGGGGTTGGAGCTGACGAGCTAGCCCGTGCAATAATTCTCTGCAATGAGCTTAATGATGGGGAGGCGGAGAAGCGCATTGTGGCTCTGTACGACGGATATCGTGATGGGCTTCCGTTTGCAGCAAGTGATATTTGGCCTGATTCGTATTGGCGTGAAGAGCTGCTTGTTCGTTTGCTGGAGTTCGGGGTCGTTGAGGTGTCCGTGGACGCATATAGGAGATTACGTAATGTTGGATGGGAGCTGAGGGAGCGGTGTCTTGTTGCACTGCTATGCGGAAAGGTGCCTATCGCCGCTGCCGACCTTTTTCCCAGCGATGTCGTTCGCATTATGTGGAGCGAGAAGCTCCAAAATACGGAGCTGCGAGCTTCTGTCATTGAGGACCCTGAAGGGGTTTTGGATGCGTGTGCCGCCGCAGCAAATGATTATGCGGATGCCGCAGTTGTAATGTCTCGACTGGGTTACATACCGCCAGAAGGGGTTTTGGAATCCGCGTTGGACGAGAGCTCTACTTGGGGGCACTTGGAACCCTGGCTCTCATTGGAGATTTCCCCGGCATATAAGATTGATGCTGTGGCCCTCTGCGCTTCGAGCCTTACGAGTGCCCAGCTAGTAGGGGCACTGGGAAAGCTTGGGGGTCAGTACGCCAAGATATGCGATAGAAAAACCAGCTTCGTGAAGCTTCCTTTCACCGATGGCAACTACAAAATTGCCTCTTCCGCAAATGATTTGCTCGACATTGTTTCTTCGATATCGATCAAGGAGAGTCAAGGCATTCGAATAAACAAGCGCACATCCATGTTGGGTAGTTAAAAAATACAGGCGAGTTGGGATGCTTGCCATTGCATTCTCGCGGCCCTGTTCTCCGTTTTTCTAACATGATGAGTTTGCAGGCCCGAACGATGCGTTGAGCTTCTGAGGTTTCCGAGCCACGAAGCTGTGGCGCATAATCTATTCAAGAAACACTAGCAGGGATGGTGCGAACATGAGGAAGCCGTGGTTGTCTCCCGTCGAACAGGTGCAATGCTTGAAGGAAAAAGGCATATCCTTCGACTTGATGACGGAGTCCGAAGCAGAGAGGTATCTCGCTGCAAATAGCAACTATTTCCGCGTTGCTTCCTATAGGCATGGATTTCCTCGCGTGGTCGGCGGGGAGAACGATGGCAAGTACATAAATCTGGATTTTGCCATGCTAAAGGATCTCTCGATCATAGATTACGTTCTAAGGCAGACGCTGCTGCCGATGACGATAGATGTCGAGCATTTTGCGAAAATGGATCTGCTCTCGTGGATAGAAGCTCATTCCGGGGATGGATACGAGCTCGTTCATTCTTTCTTGGAAGCAAAGACACATATAAACCCCCAGGGAGAGCCTGTCTGTCGCATTCTTGACGAGATCAATCGTGGAAGTGCTGGCGTCTATACGGATAAAATGATCGAACGCTATCGTGATGACGAAATGCCGGTGTGGGTGTTTTTGGAGCTAATACCTTTTGGAACTTTTTGCCAGTTCTGGAAGCATTGTTCTTGGGAAGGCGGCGACAAGAGCATAGAAGGTCGGTATTACTTGCTCCAGGATGTTAAAAACTTGCGGAATGCATGTGGCCATAACAACTGTATCCTCAACGGCCTAGAGTCGGGCACAGCCAAATACCGTGCTAGTCGCGAAGTCGTTAATGCCGTGCGGGATGCTGGGGTTGCGGAAGCGATGCGCAAATCCAAGTTGAGCAACGGCAGAATCCAACACATCACCTCGGCTCTGTACCTTCATCATATGGTGGCATCCGATGGGGTGTGCAGCCATACGGGGGAGAGATTGAACCTTCTCCTCGAACGCATGGACAAACACAAAGACTATTACTTGAAATGCGATCGAATTAGGACAATGTTTGAATACATGCGCATTTTGGTAAACGCGTGGTACGGGACATCGACGAATGGTGATTGACCTGCCCGTGGAGGCCTTGCGATTTGAGAGTTGGCAGATTGACTCGAATACGGCGCTGCAAGATAATAATGGAGCTTGACAAAACGGTGAGGCGTAATCTAAGCCTCCCGTTTAAAGGGGAGGCTTTCTGTAGGGAGAGTCTCCCCGGTTTTTATATAGCGCTTAGTTTTAGAGTTGCGTACGCGGGCGCCGATTGAGAGCTCGTGCTGGTCGCTGCGCGGTACCCAAGCCCAGGTGGCCGCTCGTCTTGTTTCGCTTCTTCTATATCTGAATCCATATCGAACTATATCTGCAATGCGGAATCTGTAATGCAGATATGGATATCGGAATTGTAGATATAGGCTCAGACACAGTAGAGGCGTCTATATTGGTTAACAACCTGGCGCGGATGGATCCAGCATCCTTATTGTTACTCATGTTGTTACTGATGTTATGACTGATGTGACTGATATTGCGAGTGACACCATGAGTGGCTATCGCCGATTGTGACTGATAAAAAGGGCGGTCAAATTCGTTTAAGCGGGAATTTGCCTATCGAGCTGCACCAAGATATTGCCTCTGATTCCCTGAGGACGAACAACGTATCAGGCATGGTGAGAATGACGTCTTGAAGTGCTTTGAATCATCCGGGGCGGAGCTTGGTGTCGGCAATGTGATGGCGATGCTCCCAGGCATTTCAAAAAGAACCGCCCAGAAGAGGCTTAAGGCGCTATTTGAGAAGGGAGAGGTCGCCCGCCGTAAAGAGGGCGGCGCTTACGTGTACTTCAAGGAATAGTTTTCGGCCTGACGCCCCGTTCGCGAATCGTTCGCGCCCCACCGCGCCCGTTCGCGTCCCGACGCCTCCGTTCGCGAATCGTTCGCGCCCCACCGCGCCCGTTCGCGTCCCGACGCCTCCGTTCGCGAATCGTTCGCGCCCTGCCGCGCCTCTTCGCGAACCGTTCGCGATTTCGTCGCGTGCGGGCCGGTCGCCATGGATTCGGTTTGCGGGCGCGGGAGTTGCGCTTTTGGCCACCGAGGCGACCGTCCTGTGCATCGAGCTCTGGTGCGCCCGCGACGTGCCCTCGTCTTTCGTGTGCCCGCGCGACCTGGCGTGCATGGCGGTGTCCAACGTGATTGCCGATGCCCAATGATGTGGCGCATTGATACGTGCTGAGGTCGCCCTGCTTGTCCCGTGAATACTGCGCCGAAAACCGCTTCTGGGGCCGGGACGGCAGCGTTATCAGTGCGGTTTCAGGGCTAACGGCGGATTCAGAGTTCATTATGATAAACTATAGCCATATTAAATGTTTATAGCTTTGAAACAGTGAACTTGTAGAAATCGATACCTAGGGATGTCTGCTTAATCGACTGTTGGAAAAGGGGGCGCCATGCGTATCGTTAAGGTTGTTGCCAAAGGGCTTCCTCTCTATCAAGATGAGATGCTGACGTTGGACCTCTACGCAACTGATCGCGTAGCGAAAAATGAAGATGGATCTATTTCTGACGTAACGCGTCTGGGAACGTCTGGTGCTGTTTACTCGAATAACGTTTTAGGATTCGTGGGCGTTAACGCCGCTGGCAAGACATCGACGCTCAATTTGTTGGAGTTTATCGTCTCGTATATCACAGACCGCAGGGTATCGAGGCATCTTGCTTTTGAACAGGGGCGCATTGGAAGGGTTGGCCAAGAGCTCGAGCTTTCCGTGGTTTTCTGGAAAGATGAGTCCTTCTATCTCCTAGAGTCCAACTTACGTTGCGAGCGAGTTGAGCGTAAAAATCCAGGCTGCATCTATGGGGACGATCTAGTATTTGCAGATGAGGTCCTCTGGAAGCTCAACGCGACGTATCCGAAGCGTGCCTTTTTGGATGACCTCGATCAATTTAAGGGGAATGCTTCTATCCTCATGAAGAGGAACGGCGACCATGACTTGGACCGCTCCGTTCTCTCTCCGGCCGAGCGCGCATTCTTGGATGACCGTACGAGCATAGTTTCACGCGTGACGGGGCGCACGGGTGAGCGGGTTTCCCGTCCGATGGGCTTATTGCCAAAGGGCGACCTGCCGGCGCCTGTCTTGAGGGCGTTCGATCCGAGCATAGAGTCGCTTTCCTATGACGATGAGCTTCAGGTTTACCACTTGAAGTTTTACGGAGAAGAGGAAAAGGTGATGGGCGTTGACGCGGTGGGGTCGTTCCTCTCTAAGGGAACGATCGTCGGCGCAGAAATGGTCCAATATGCTTTGGGTAGGCTACGTGATGGCGGCTACATGATTGTTGATGAGATTGAAACGAGCCTCAACAGGTCGCTTGTCGGCGTCGTAATAGGGCTTTTTTCGTCCCCTGTGACAAATCCCCATGGCGCGCAGCTGTTATTCACCACACATGTGCCGGAGCTGCTCGATGAGATCCATCGCAAGGATGCTGTATATGTTTTGAGGCGAGACGAGGAGCATAAAACAGAGGTCGTACGCTATTCAGATGAGGTCAAACGTATCGAAAATAAGAAATCCGCTGCAATTCTTCGAAATGTAGTCAGGGGGTCCCTGCCCAACTATCCGGATATCCAGGCAATGAGGCTCTATGTAAAGGAGTGCCTGAATGGATAGGGATGAGGCTCGAGCCCTGCTGGGAAGAAAATTCGTATTGTTTACCGTGGAGGGAACCGCCGAGGCGGCGATTGTGGAATCGCTGATTAGCCATGATGCCCTGGTGGTTCCCTTTGACCGCTTGGTGTCAGACCATGACGACCCGGATCGATATTACACGCGGACCAGAAAGGCACGAGATATAGCGGACAGGTACTTTAACGCGAACTACCATTACGGTGGCGCAGAAGGCCTTTTGATAGCAAGGATTGTCGATACGTCGTCAGCGAAATTTGAACTGCCAAAAAAGGTTCGTGATGACGCCACGGTATTAAGCTTTTACACAAAGCCTGAGATTGAGATGCTAGTCATTCATCGAGAAGGTGCTTTTAAAGAGTGGGAACGGGCGAGCCGTAAAAACCGATCCCTGCGTCCGAGTGAGTTTTGCAAGGCGAGCCTTGGAATGAGGGAAGTTAAAGAGTCCTCATTTCTAAAGGAGTATTGGGCCGATTGTGGCGCTCTTACGAGGGCGATCAGGGAACATGCGCGAACTTCGAGCCGCGGCCGCGACGAATTGCTTTTAGTAGATCTCCTGAAGTGAGGTTACGACGGATGGGCATCTTTTAGTTTACGCTCGCAGCGCAAATGAGGATGTCTTCTGGCGAAAGAAAGTCTTTTTCTCAAATGGACCAAGCGCACCGCGCCCCCTCATGCCCATTCCGTTCAGTTTCCGCGCTCGGCATAAAACCGTAGGAAAATGATGGCAATTGGAAGGGGGTCAACATGCCCAATGACGATTACCCGTTTGACTATGGAAACGCGCCGGCTGATGGCTATCCGCCCGCTTCGCCGGGGAGCACCGCCCCGCAGCCTCGCATCGTGCAGGATGCCCCAACGGTGCAGATACGCCGCCCCGCCGCCCCGCAGCAGAATCCCTCCATGGAGCCTGTGGCGTATCCGCAGCGCGGGCAGCAGCCGTACGCGTATTCTGTATCGCCGTACGACCCCGATACCTACGATCCCTCGCCGGCAAAACCCGATCGCCAAGCTCGTCAATCATCCCGACGGGATGCATCTCAGCGGCCTGCGCCCGCGCAGCCTCGTCGCGGTGCATCCGCGCTCCGCTGGATTGCGCGCCTTCTTTGCCTGGGCCTTCTCGTCTTTGGCGCGATGACCATCTACTATCTCACGGAACAATCGGCATCAGATAGCCTGGCGCTGTCTTCGGAGGCCGGTTCGTTTGCCGAATACGGTGCCTATCTGGTTCAATCTGGCCAGCTTCCCACTTTTGAGGAGAATCCGATCAAGTGGACGGCCGCCCACATCCTGTTGCTCTCGGTTAAGTTCTCCAATCACGGCCTCTCGGTCCGACAGCAGGCGCACGTGGTGGAATTCGCGTTGATGGGCGGCGTTGTTGCGCTCAACGTGTTGGCGTGGATGTCGGGCTGGGCCCATCGTCGTAGCCCGCGCGGCCACATCCGCATCTGGCGGACGTGGCTCATGTACGTTCTTGGAGTGATGGCTTGCGCGGCCGTTTCCTTTGCGGATCAGTACCACAAGCTATTTGTGCCCGCGAGACACTTCGACAAGCTCGATTTGTTTCTTGACGCATCCGGCTACATACCAGCTATTACCTGCGTGTTCGTTGCTTGGAGTGTGGGATCGGCCATCTATCGTCTCATCTTTCAAAAGTAATTTGAAAAAAGTTGTTGACGAGACTTTGCCCTGTGGGCTATATTAATCCCCGCGTTGGACCTGTAGCTCAGTTGGTCAGAGCGTCCGGCTGATAACCGGGAGGTCACAAGTTCGAACCTTGTCAGGTCCACCACTTCTTTCGCAATAAACACCCCAGCGAGAGCCGAGTCGCCGCTGGGGTGTTTATTACTACGTGGGGGTTTAGCTCAGCTGGGAGAGCGCGGGCTTTGCAAGCCTGAGGTCAGGGGTTCGATCCCCCTAACCTCCACCATATAGACCTAGAGAGCCGGGGTATGTTCCCCGGCTTTTTTCATACATGGGTTAAGGCAAACGATAGCTAACCAACAATGAAACAAACCCATGGCGAATCCGCGGCGCGTAGCGAACCAGCGGCGAGTGAGGCTCGTTGAGCTTTTTCGTATGCGTTTTCGAAAAGGCCAAGTACAAAGGGTGTTGCCGCAGGCAAAACAGCAGGTGACGAAAGGTCGCAAAGCGACGCTACTTACCAAGTACCGATCTGAATACGAAAAAGCTCAACTTTGCCCCAATCCTCCCGCATCGGCATCCCAAAACATTGCGCCTTCTGAAGGAAAGCAACTTGCCCAGGCTGTCATGTCGAGGAAGAACGGCATTTTGATAGCAAGCTGAAGCGAGCCCCATGTGTATACATACATATATAAGCAGATATCGCGGGTGGCGATGAGCCATGCTGCGGTCCGCAATGCCTCGATCGTTCTTGCGAGTCCACTTGCCCTCAAGAAGGTGTCATGTTCAGACTTATTGAGGTGAGGTTGAGGCTAATACGCAGCGGTAGAGGTGCCTCCAAATACGAGTTCTAAATAAATCAAATGGTCCAAGAGGTGCTGTCCTCTTCGGCAATCGGTACTTATAGGGCGGCGAGCGTCTTTAGAACACTATATGTAGTGTAAGAAGACGGTCAACGATTGTAAGTTATGTGCAAAATATGGAGACGCAAATAACCCTTTGCGCGGCGGCGGGACTCTGGCAATATATCTCTTCGCCGCGCGGGTGGCCGAGTGAAGACGAGGCCG
>ERZ773183.2406-NODE-2406-length-12785-cov-3.588531_pt1 | contig 12785 bp, 10 predicted proteins | sample MGYA00580532_ERZ773183 | MGnify/ENA primary metagenome ERZ773183 (study PRJEB29015, sample SAMEA2737791) | human gut metagenome | biome: human gut; feature: human-associated habitat; material: faeces | place: China | collected 2012 ... | reverse complement strand
TACGGAAAATGGGATGGATCAAGGATGGGGATCTGAAGTTGGATTTATAATCCGCCATCCTGCATAACCAGCTAACACTCCCACTGCGATTCCCCCAAGTACATCCGTTGGATAATGAACGTACAGATACATTCTGGAAAACGCAATCAAAACAGCCACAGCACAGCTTATTTTCCAAAGTTTCTTCTCTCCTGCAAAATACAGCGCCGCAACCGCTGTAAACGATGCCGCCGTATGTCCCGAAGGAAAAGAAAAATCTTTCGGCGCCGTGATCAGCAGCGAAATCCCTTCTTTTACATCAAACGGGCGCGTGCGGGCAAATATATTTTTCAAGATCCCGTTGCATAACACAAGATCGACAATAAGCGCAGCCGCAACGATCGCCCCGCTTTTTCTCGTCTTCGGAAATGCCAGCAGAACAGCCGCCAGTATAATCCACAGAGCGCCCGCGTCTCCAAGATGTGTGACCGCTTTCATAATTTCGTTTAAAATCGGCGTCTGCAGCGTCTGCAGCCAATCTAAAAATTGTAATTCAAATACCATTTGTTTCTTCCTCCGTGCCTTTTTCCTTTCACTCTTCTGTCTTTATATATTTCGTCTTGCGATTGCCGCAGTCATCGCTGTCTCGATGCTTTTCCCGGCAATCAGTTCAAAATACTCGCAGTGTTTCTTACAATATGTCACCGCAGCACGCTCGCACACATTATCTATTCCTGTTATTTTTTTGACAAAAGAAGATGCAGATGAGACTTCTTCCACCTCGTTGAGCATTTCCGCCGAATATGTCAAAAACGGAACTTTATACTTTTCCGCCAGCGAAACAACGGCAGGTTCTTCTTTCTTTAGATCAATACTTACAAGCGCTTCAATCTGATTCATATCCAGATGATTCTTTTTCAAAATTTCTAAAAGACCTTTTTCTAAAAGTTCTTCTGAAATTCCTTTCCTGCATCCAAGTCCGACAATAATATTTTTCGGCTTTAAAAGAAGTGTATTTTCATCTATCGCAGGAAACGAATCTGCAAGAATGACCCGATACCGATACTTCATTACTTCTTCTATCGTATTACATATGCAAACTTCATCCGAAAACATCTCTTTTGAATTTTTTACGGCATTTTCTGCATGATCGCCTTGCGCATAAATTCCGATCAATTCGCCGTCAAGCACCGCTGCGGAAATTCTTTTTGCCGCCTCTCTGTCCGTAATATACAATGCATTTTTTTTTGCAAATACATCAGCCGCAAACTTTTTTCTCACATCTGTAGCAGTCGTATGCACACTGACAGCGCCTAGCAGATTTGCTATCTGATCCGCGAGCTCTGCCGCTCCTCCCACATGACCGGACAACAAAGGGATCACATACTGCCCGGCTTCATCCGCCACGACGACAGCCGAATCCGTAAATTTATCTTTCACATAAGGCGCAATATACCGAACTGCGATCCCTGCCGCACCGATAAATAAAAATGCCCACTTTCCCCAGCGTTCCCGAATCAAATCTTCCTTTTTTTTCGGAAGTTGCTTCACCCCGCCTTCTTCTCCCATAACATACTTTGCAGGGGCATATCCTTCACAGATATACCCCTGCATCTTTAATTTCCTATATATGTATCGATTCTGCTTCGTTCCTCTTTCTGTAAAACTGAATATGACTACTTTCGCAATACCGCCCGTCATCACAACCTCCCGATCTTCTGCCTGACTTTTATAAAATAGTACAGATGATTCTTTGCCGAACCTTTCGGCAGCTCTCTGTCAAGTATAGCATAATCGGAACAGACTGTTCAACTTCTCGTTATATAAGGTAACAAGTTCAGCCATACAGATGGCCGCCCGTTTATGAGTAAAACAGTGGCATCAGCCGCCATAAGCATGCAGTGCGGTTTTACGAATGACGCAGACTGAACTGTTACTATATGAGACTTTCCCTGAAAATATCGATAATTTCTGTTCGATCCAGTTTCTTGTACCCGGTATCGAATACGATCGTCACATCCGCAATCCCTTCTATCATCTCTTCTGTCACCCCAAGTTCTGACAGATTCATAACAAGCCCCAGCTCTTTCATCCAGCTTTCCATAGCTGCCAGACCTTCTTCCGCAATTTCCCGATCTTCTTTTTCCGAAGCATCCACGCCCCATACATTTACCGCAAACCGTTTGAATTTTTCAAGACCATACGGCATAATATGACGATAATACGGAAGTGAAACTGCCGCCAATGTCATCCCATGCGTCGCGTTTGTATATCCGCCTACTGCCTGTCCGAGCATATGAACCATCCAGTCTGTCGATTTTCCGCATGCGACAAGCGTGTTAAGCGCCCATGTTGCCGTCCACATAATATTGCTTCTCGCTTCATAATCCTGCGGGTCTTTATTTGCGATCTTACTTGAATGAATCAGAGAACGCATCAAGCCTTCACTGATATAATCGCTCGTATTATCATCTGTATCTGAAAAATATTGTTCGCAAATATGATTAAAAATATCATAAATTCCGGCAGTCATCTGATAATGTGGCAGTGTCATTGTAAAACGTGGATTCAAAATCGAAAATCTGGGCATAATCTTCTCATCTTCAAACACATGCCCGATCTTCTGCTTCGTCTTTTCGTTCGTAATAACCGATCCCGCATTCATCTCCGATCCTGTTCCAACCATAGTCAGAACACAGCCGACCGGAACGATCTCACAATCAGGCTCATCAAACCGCACAAAATATTTCTCCCACGGATCTTCCGTGCAGTTCACTGATACAGACACCGCCTTAGAATAATCACATACCGATCCGCCGCCTACCGCAAGCAGCAGATCTGCATTATGATTTCTGGCAATCTTAATTCCTTCATATAATTTTGCCAAAGTCGGATTCGGCATAACCCCGGCAATCTCAGCGATATTTTTTTCATTCTTTTTTAATATATTTATTACTTTATCATAGATTCCGTTTTCTTTAATAGAACCCGCACCGTAAACAAGTACAACATTTTTCCCGTATTTAGGAAGCTCCTCATTCAAAAAATCAAGGGAATCTTCTCCGAAATAAAGCTTCGTAGGATTGCAGTAAACAAAATTTCCGTTCATATCACATCGTCTCCTTTTCATTTATCTCATTATCTTCTCTTGATATCATACTCCTTTCCCCCTGCTTCATGTCAAGTGTTTCTTCCTGCATCCGGGGATTCTAACATCAGCCAGTTGCCCCGAAATTTCCTCATCAAATTCCAATACCAGGCTCCTGCCAGATCTAACTCTTGAACGAGTTTCCATTTTGCCTGAATACTTCTGACGTCTTCAAACCAGACAACATGATCCATGCCGCCTTTCTTATATGTAAACCACGGACTTTGGGCAGTCTGCGCATACCGGATCAACGCGCCATTTTCAACAGCAAGATCCACTGCCTGCACATTTCCGATCGTCTGAGCCCTTGTAACTCCTCTCTCATAAGGAAGCTGCCAGTCATATCCATAGTTTGGTATCCCCAAAATCAATTTTTCCGCCGGGATCTGGCTAAGAGCATACTCGACAACTTGACGTACTTTATCAAGCGGTGCGACAGCCATCGGAGGTCCGTACGTATACCCCCACTCGTAAGTCATTAAAAAAACGTAATCCGCGTTCTCCCCGATCAGTCTGTAATCCGCCCCTTCTACAAGAAGCCCTATCTGTTCGTTTGACACCTTCGGCGGAACTGCCACAGATACCGTATATCCTTCCGGCCTTAAAAGTTCTCTCATTTTCCCGATAAACGCAGCATACTGAACTTTATTTTCAGGCAAAACATATTCAAAATCAATATTGACTCCCGCAAAGCCCCGCCTTCTTACTTCCGCAGTCAACTGTTCCAAAAGCCTTTCCTGTACCTCGACATTTTCCGTAAGCACTTTTACAAGCTGATTATTAAAAGCTCCTTCCGAAAACGGCGTAAGAACCATGATCGGTTTTGCTCCGTGACGCCATGCGGTCTCTATCATCCAAAGATCGTCTTGCAAAGGCGGAACCAGATTCCCTTCAAATGTAAAACCATAAGAAAATACAAGAAGTTCTTTTAACGCAGGAAACGACTGTTCTAAAATTTCTTTATCTATAAAAGGATAAGCATATCCGCCGATCGTTTTCCCTTTTGCCAATTCAGGCTGTGTACTTTCCTCTGCCTGCCCCTCATCAACTTCCAACAAAAGAAGCGCCTGCCCGGGCACGATCTGATTTTTGTCTTTTAGCTGATTATCATAAACGATCTTCCAAACGGGCACGCCAAATTTTACCGCAATGCCGGACAACGTATCTCCTTTTTCCACAACATAGATCAATAATAAATCACCCCCGTAACAAAAGACTATGCTTTTGCCCGAGGGATTATACTTCTTTCTCTTTCTTCTTTTTCAAATTGCCTGCCCGTTTCTGCAAAAATTTTTCCAGAAGCGCATTGATCTCTCCGCCCAGCAATATAATGTACATACATCCATACAGCCAAAGCATGATCAAAATAATCGTCGTCAAACTTCCGTACATACTTGTAAAGCCTTTAAACACATCAAGGTATACCGAAAAAAAGAACGACAAAAGCAGCCATCCGCATGCCGTAAACACCGCTCCCGGAAGCTGTTTGCGAAGAGTTGTCTTTGCCATATTTCTCCTGTTCGGAAGAAAACGGTACACAAGATCCCAAAAAACAGTCAACACGACAAATGTAACAAACGTCCTGATCCGAATAATAAATTCGACAACTTTGCTTAAAAACGGAATGTGCTCATATATCATCACGCTGATCCTGTTTCCGAATACAGATAATACAAGGGAGCTTACGATAGCCAATAGGAATATAACTGTATAAAACGATGCTCTTATCCTCAGATAAAAATAATTACGCGTCTCCATATTCTCACAGATGCTGTTTAATCCCGATGTGACAGACAGAACGCCTTTCCCCGCTGACCAAAGCGCTACAACAATCGTAACCGGAACGATCGTTCCTGACTGAAAATATACTTGAGATACGATCGAACGTATCATGGGCGCAACACTTTCCGGAAATACTTTCAAAACCGCTGTCATAACTTCGCTCATCGTTATCGGCGTAAAGCGAACCATCGTCAAGAGAAGCAAAAATATGGGGATCAAAGACAGCACAAAAAAATAAGCCGCCTGTGCTGCATAAGCGCCTGTGTGATGAGAATTTATCGTTATAATAACTTTAAATATCTGACTTTTTATCTTTTCCCACTTTTTTTTCATATTCACATCATAATTCCATTTAATTTCATTTGAATCACCGGAATCACCAAAGGCTCGTACCGGGATTGTAAACGGCTGCCAAGCTCCGGGGCAAACCCAAACTTCGACTTATCGCCATTGCAAAAAGCGGTCGTACAGGACGGCCGCCTTTATCTTTTGTAACTCCCCAAAATGCCGTTCCCTGTATTTTGAGTCCTAGCCACGGCTAGGTGGGCAACCGCATCTGCTTTTCTGTCGTCCACTGCTGTCGGAGGCCTGACATATTACAGAAATATAGGAATCCCGTTTAAACTAATGTAGGTTCAAAATAACAAGGTTATCGCACATCTCAGGTTATTTCTCTTTTAACTTACTGCTATTATACTCTACTTATACTATTTTTACAACCGCATATTTTTTCCATTCAAAAAATTCAGGCCATAACAGTTCAGCCCGCGCCATTCGTAAAACCGCGCTGCGTGCTTATCGCAGCTAACGTCAGCGGTTTACTCATGAACAGGCGCTTATATCATCCCGACCGCCTCGTTTACGCTTTTTACCCCGATGAGTCGAATTCCTTTGATATCTTTTACCATTTTCATGCACACCTGCGGAAGAATACACGTCTCGAATCCCAGCTTTTTCGCCTCTGCGACTCTTTGTTCGGGCATATTGACCGCGCGGACTTCTCCGCTTAGTCCGACTTCCCCGAACACGATCGTCTTTTCATCAACCGGGCGGTTTCTGTAACTTGAAACAAGCGCCATAACAATACCAAGATCGATCGCCGGCTCGTTCATTCTGATTCCTCCGGCGATATTGACATACGCATCCGAATTAGACAGCGCCATTCCGAGACGTTTTTCCAACACTGCCATAAGAAGATTCACTCTGTTATAATCCGTTCCGGCAGCCGTACGCCTCGGCATCCCGAAATTACTCCTGCATACAAGCGCCTGTATCTCGATCAAAATAGGCCGAGTTCCTTCCATAGAACATGCAACGACCGATCCCGCAGACTGTTCCGGTCTGCCGCTCAACATATATTCCGAAGGATTTTCCACTTCCTCAAGTCCGCTCTGCCGCATCTCAAACACGCCGATCTCATTCGTCGATCCGAAACGATTCTTCACAGCGCGTAAAATTCTGTAAGAAGCGTGTCTGTCTCCTTCAAAATAAAGCACTGTATCAACCATATGTTCCAAGACACGCGGACCTGCTACCGTTCCTTCTTTCGTCACATGTCCGACAATGAAAATCGGAATACATAATCCTTTTGCAAGCTGCATAAATACATTCGTCGATTCTCTTACTTGCGACACACTTCCGGGAGCGGATGAAACTTCTTCGCTGTACATCGTCTGAATAGAGTCAATGACAACAAGTTCGGGACGCTCTTTTTCAAGAATTCCTCTTATGATCTCCAGATTCGTCTCACATAAAAGAAACAATCCGTCCGCAAAGTTTCCCATACGGTTTGCCCTTAGTTTGATCTGCGTCTGCGATTCTTCTCCCGAAATGTATAAAACTTTCTTTTTATCGGCCAGAATCCTGCACACTTGAAGCAGCAAAGTAGACTTTCCGATACCGGGATCGCCGCCGACAAGCACAAGCGATCCCGGAACGATCCCTCCTCCGAGCACGCGGTCTAATTCTTTGATGCCTGTAGCGCACCGCACGTCATCTTCAGCCGTTACATCGTTAAGCGGGATCACTTTCGCTTCTCTGACAAGCTCGCGAACAGCTTTTGCTCCCTGTGTACTGCCTTTCGTCACACCGCTGCCGATCTTTTCCTCTACAAATGTATTCCACTCCCCGCATCCCGGACACTGGCCGAGCCATTTTGCCTCTTCATGCCCGCAATTCTGACAGAAAAACACACTTTTCTTTCCTTTTGCCATTCATTCTCCTTCTCAAAATCAAACACTCATTAAACAATCAGATCTGACACATCCATCTTAAAAGACAGATTCTAAACGCCTCTCAGCATAAGATCTGCCTACAGACAAACGGGGTGGATATAGCATCCACCCCGAAATCAATTTAAGTATTTGTAAACTTTTCAGTTAATATATTAACATTTTACAACTCTCATTGTCGCTTCCTGTCCTTCTGAAAGTTCCACGCTGACACTGAGTTTTCCACTTAAATTCGTACGCATCTTTCCTGCGGACTCGCCGTCAATAAATACTTCATACTCACATTCCGGCTCTAATTCCAAAGTAAACTGAACGTCTCCCTTTGCGGAAACAGAAAACGCAACTTCTGAATCCGTCTCTTTAAAACCTTCCACTGCGCTTCCCGGAACAGATTCATAAACGAACATTCCGTTCCTCTCAAGTTTTGTAATTTCCGAAAAGGTTTTTACTTTATAAATATCACCTTCAAATTCATAATTATCTTTCTTCGTTTTTTCCGAAAGAGTGTAGTCTCCGAAACTGAGACTTCCGTCATTCTCCGCGCGCAATAATTCCTTCACTGCTGCCATCTTCATTTTCCTCCTAAGTATTTCACAATGTGATCACAGGATATGTTTTGTGTAAATCATTGTCTTTCGCATTCCTTTGACCTTTGTACCATTATAATATAAAATATTTGATTTTTCTACTCCTATAAACGATCTTCTTTCCGAATGAAGCGAATCTCTTTTTTCACAGTTCCCGCCTCAATGCAGTCTCCCCGCTTCACTTCTCCGTTCAGGATCGCTTCCGCAAGTTTGTCTTCCAATTCTGTCTGCAGAGCGCGGCGAAGAGGTCTTGCGCCATATTTTGCATCCGTTCCTTTTTCCGCAATAAGCGCTTTTGCCGACTCCCGTAAAGTCAGGCGGATATCCATCTGATCTTCGATCCTTTTTGTAAAATCCCGGCACATAAGCGTAACAATCTTTTTCATATGCGTTTTCTCGAGAGCATGGAATACGATGATCTCATCAATACGGTTTAAAAACTCCGGTCTAAAGATCTGTTTTACTTCATCCATCACGTTTTGTTTCATACGCTTATAATCGCCTGCAGGATCATCTTTTGCCGCAAATCCAAGCTTCTTAGGTTCTATGATCGCTTTTGCTCCCGCGTTTGATGTCATAATGATAACGGTATTGGAAAAATCTATCTTCCGCCCTTTGGAGTCCGTAATATGTCCGTCGTCCAATACTTGCAAAAGAATATTAAACACATCGGGATGCGCCTTTTCGATCTCATCAAACAAAAGTACCGAATAAGGATGTGTACGCACCTGATCGCTGAGCTGACCGCCTTCTTCATGTCCGACATATCCCGGCGGAGATCCGATCATTTTAGAGACGGAATGTTTCTCCATATATTCGGACATATCAACACGGATCATCGATTCTTCATTGCCGAACATCGCTTCGGCAAGCGCTTTCGACAACTCTGTTTTTCCGACGCCTGTAGGTCCTAAAAACAGAAACGAACCGATCGGGCGTTTCGGGTCTTTCAATCCTACACGCCCCCTCTTTACCGCACGGGCAACTGCTTTCACAGCTTCCTCCTGACCGATGACCCTCTGGTGGAGGACACTTTCCAGTTTCTTAAGACGATCCGTATCGCTTTCCGCAAGTTTTTGAACCGGGATCTTTGTCCATGAGGAAACAACTTCCGCTATATCTTCTTCTGTCACTTCCGGCTGAGAAGAAGATGTTTTTTTCTGAAAACGTTTTTTTAGCTGCTCCGATTTTTTCTCTGCCTCCTCCTGCTCTTTCTGTAAAAGCGAAGCCTCTTCAAAACAACCGTTTTTAATACTCTCTTCTTTTTGCTTTTCCAGTTCTTTCAGGCGAAGATCCAAAGCCGTCAGGTTTTCCGGTACTTTATATCCTTTCAGACTGACTTTTGAACATGACTCGTCAAGCACATCTATTGCTTTATCGGGAAGGTTACGATCCGTAATGTACCGCTCGGACATCGAAACTGCCGCTTCCAGCGCCTCGTCTCTAATCAGCACCTTATGATGCGATTCGTATCTTCCTTTCAACCCTTTCAATATCTCAAGACACTGTTCTTTCGAAGGTTCTTCTACCGATACCGGCTGAAAACGCCGCTCCAGAGCCGCATCTTTCTCGATATATTTCCGGTATTCCGTGATCGTCGTCGCTCCGATCAACTGAAGTTCCCCTCTTGCAAGAGACGGTTTTAAGATGCCGGATGCATCGATCGCCCCTTCTGCTCCTCCCGCTCCGATCATTGTGTGGATCTCGTCAAGAAACAAAATAATATTTCCGTTGGACTCTACTTCCGAGATCAGACCTTTCATACGTTCTTCAAATTCACCCCGGTATTTAGACCCTGCGATCATTCCCGGAAGATCAAGCGTATAAATCCGCTTATCTTTCATTTTTTCCGGAACAACGCCTGCCGCGATACGCTGCGCCAGACCTTCCACAACCGCCGTTTTTCCTACTCCCGACTCTCCGATCAGACAGGGATTGTTTTTCGTCCTGCGGCTTAACACCTGCATAAGGCGATACATCTCCTCTTCCCTGCCTACAACGGGATCTTGTTTTCCCTCCTCTGCCCGAGCCGTCATATCTGTACAATACTGCTCGATCACAGAGCCGCTTCCTCTCGACTCGTCCTGAAGTTCATCCTGATAATCTTTCGGATCGACTCCCGATGCATTTAAAATATCTTTTAAAAGTTTTTGAAGGCTGATATTCAGCGTGATCAAAATTCTTGCGGCGACGCAGTCCACATCCCGTATCATCGACAAAAGCAAGTGCTCCGTTCCGACCTCGGCTGTACGGAGACGATGCGCTTCCTTCTCACTGTTCGCGAGGATATAGCGAAGCCTTGGACTTTCTTTCGGTTTCTGCGATGCGGGCATCTCCTCCCGGGGAGCGATCAGTTCATCCATAAGCTGCATGATCTTTTCTGTCTCAACGCCGTTTTGCGCAAGCACCTGTCCCGCAACCCCCGAAAACTCCTCCCGCAGTCCGAGAAGCAGATGTTCCGTACCTATGTAAGGATGCTTCATCTCCTTTGCTTTCTTCGCAGCATATCTGACTGCATTTGCCGCCTGTTTTGTATATGAAATATGCATAAGTTCCTCCTGTCGGTTATTTTGCTTTCAAATCTGCTAAAACAAATTATTCATAATCATCGAATATCTCATCTACCAGTTCATGCACTTCCTGCCTCGAAATATTTTTACAACAGCCTCTTGCAAGAACGATCTGAAGCTGTCTTTTCATCACCTGCAGTTCCTCTAACTTATCAATATCAAGAGAAATTACAGCTCCTCTTCGCTTGTCAAGACTGATATAGCCTTCCCGCTTCAGTACACTATATGCTTTGTTTACCGTGTGCATGTTGACGCCGATCGTATCCGCAAGACGCCGCACCGACGGAAGTGAATCTCCTTCATGAATGACCGATGTAGCGATCCCCATGATGATCTGATTACAAAGCTGAATATAAATCGCTTCATCACTGTTAAAATCAACTTCTATGATCATATCTTTCTCCTTTCGGAATTTGTTATATGTATAATAGCACAATCTTATAATTTTTCAAACTTTTAATTAAACTTTTTCTGATGGATTTTTCAAGCTTCTTAAGAGAACAAAAAAGAGCCTGATACCAGACCCTTTATGTTTTATCGGTGTTCCTATTTATTTCTGACAAATTCGCGGAAACTGCATACTGATCTTCGTTCCTCTTCCTTCTTCACTTTCCACACTGACCTTCGCCCCATGCAGAAGCGCTCCGTGCTTGACGATCGAAAGTCCGAGTCCCGTTCCTCCGCGCTCTTTTGAATGACTTTTATCGACTCGGTAAAACCGCTCAAATATGCGTTCCTGATGTTCTTTCGGAATTCCTATACCTGTATCTGACACACTGATTTTCGGTCCATTCAACGTATTTCCCGCCCAAACCGAAACTTTTCCGTTTTCATAGTTATATTTTACTGCATTTTCGCAGACATTATAAACCATTTCATCTAATATCTGCCGGATTCCATGATAATGAACAGATTCTCCCGAAAGTTCGATCCGAATATTTTTCTGTGCCGCCTGCGGCGAAAGACGACTGACAATCTCCCTCGTCAGTTCATACAGATCCACATCTTCTTTTTCCAATTCCACAGATTCTTCATCAAGCTTTGATAATTTAATAATATCTTCGATCAGGGTGATCAGTCTGCGCGCCTCTTTGTAGATGCGTTCCGAAAAACCGGAAATATCTTCCGGACGGACCAATCCGTTTTTCATGATTTCCGCATAGCCGGAAATCGACGTAAGCGGCGTTTTCAGTTCGTGAGATACATTTGCGGAAAACTCTTTCCTCATATTCGCAACCGCTTCTTTTTCTCTGTTCTGCCGGTCCATCGCCTCCAGCAAAGGACTTAATTCCTCATAAATATCACTGTCCAATGGACGTTCCAGATCAAGTTCATTGATCGGTTTGATCAATCGGTTTGTCTGCCATCTTGCCAAAGCGAAAGCGAACAATATTGTCAGTACGGCAAGAATTCCCATCACCGGCATTAGACTGACTGCGGTACTTGCCAGATTATCAATCGACTTGGATACGCGCAGCACCGTTCCGTCGTTGAGAAGAAGAGCATAATAATACATATCCTTCCCTACCGTTTCTGACTTTCTTACGTCTGCCCCTTCTCCTTTAGAAAGAGCTTCTCTGACTTCTTTTCGGTTTCCGTGGTTTTTAAGGATGTCTGCATCTCTGCGTGAATCATAGAGAACCGTTCCGTCTGCTTTGATCTGCGTCACCCTTGTGCTTTCCACAACATTATCCATCTGTTTCATATAATCGCTGTCAGACAAATTGATCGCTTCACGAATATATGCCGCTTCCTGTTTTACTTCTGTCTGAAGCAGATTCATATTCCGATTATAAAGGATAACCGAAAGGATCACATAAGCAAGCACAAGAGTTACCGTCAAAATCACAGTCATGCTTTGCTGGATTTTTTTCTTTATACTCATGCGCTTCCTCCTATGCGATACCCGACTCCGCGTACTGTCTGAATGATTTCTCCCTTTTCACCCAGCTTTTGTCTAAGCGTCCTGATATGTACATCAACAGTTCTTGTTTCTCCGTCAAAATCATATCCCCATATTTCTGTAAGCAACTGATCTCTTGTCAAAACAATTCCTTCGTTTCTCATCAGCTTTTCAAGCAGTTCAAATTCTTTTAATGTAAGAGGTACTGTCCGTCCATCTACGGTCACTTCATGTTTCTTCACATCAATATGAACTCCTTGTATTTCCGGATTTTCCCTTTCCTGCGATCCTTTGCTTCTGCGAAGAACCGCCTTGATGCGGGAAACAAGCTCCATCATCCCAAACGGTTTTGTCACATAATCGTCCGCTCCCGAATCCAGACCGATCACTTTATCATATTCCGATCCTTTTGCAGTTACCATAATCACCGGAATACTTTTCGTCTTGGACGAACATTTTAATTTTTTTAATATCTCCAGACCGTCTTCTCCCGGAAGCATGATATCAAGCAAAATAAGCTCCGGCGTTTCAAACGCCAGAGCCTCCGTAAAGGCCGAACCATCCGCAAACCCTCTGGCTTTAAGC
>ERZ773183.2404-NODE-2404-length-12797-cov-4.424266_pt1 | contig 12797 bp, 9 predicted proteins | sample MGYA00580532_ERZ773183 | MGnify/ENA primary metagenome ERZ773183 (study PRJEB29015, sample SAMEA2737791) | human gut metagenome | biome: human gut; feature: human-associated habitat; material: faeces | place: China | collected 2012 ... | reverse complement strand
ACAAGGTCATGAAGGAAATCAAGGAGGTCAAGCGCGCCCGCATCAAGACCTACCTGGACTATGTCCCCACCGCTAAGTACGTCGAGGGCAGCCAGGGTATCTGGACCGTCCCCTGCGACATCGCCCTGCCCTGCGCCACCCAGAACGAACTGCCCCTGGCCGGTGCCGAGGCTCTGGTTGCCAACGGCTGCTATGCAGTAGCCGAGGGTGCCAACATGCCTTCTACCCCCGAGGCAATTGCTTACCTGCAGAGCCACGGCATCCTGTTTGCCCCCGCCAAGGCTTCCAACGCCGGTGGTGTTGCTACCTCCGGCCTGGAGATGAGCCAGAACAGCCTGCGCCTGTCCTGGACCTTCGAGGAAGTGGATGAGCGCCTGCACAACATCATGGTCAACATCTATCACAGTGCTGCCGCCACTGCCGAAAAGTACGGCATGAAGGGCAACTTGGTCGCCGGTGCCAACATCGCCGGTTTCGAGAAGATCGCCTCCGCTATGATGAGCCAGGGTATTGTCTGATAACCTGTAAAACCGCATAATTCAAAGGCCCGCCGTGGAAACACGACGGGCCTTTTTGTATCTGCTTTATTCTTTTACTCTTAGACAAAGGGATTGAGAAAAGCCGACATCATAACACTTCGATTGGTGGCGGTGCAGGCGTCCACGAGAGTGACCAGATTACTGGACGAATAATTGCGCTGGCCGCCGCCGATGTCAGTCCATTCACCGGGAACTGTCAGCTTCAATTGGTCGCAGAAGCGGTCCTGCAGGGTCTCGAGGTCAACGGTGCTTTCGGGCAGGTCATCGTAGGAGATCGTCATGCTCAGGATGGGGCCATTGTTGGGCAGGTAACTGATAAAGATGGTGGCGTCCAGTGTAAGAGCGTTCTCCGGTGAGGCAACTTCCTCCGGCGTGGCACTGCAATAGGTCAGTTGCAGTTGCTCTACACCGGCCGCATCAGAGTAAAAAATACAGGTATGCAGACCAGTATAATGATAGTCGCCTCGTTCAGCAGTTTCAGCGGCTTCCGTGACATCGACTAAGGCGAGAAGCGCGTTCAGCTGTTCATCGCTCAGCAGACCACGGCGGTTCGCCTGCCGCAGCTTGCCAGACATTCGTGAATACTTTTGGAAATTTTCCTCACCAACCAGAAAATTATTGGATGCACTCAAAATCTTCTGACTATAGAGGGCACTTATGGTGGGGTCCAGCCGCTCTTCATCGGTCATTATGCCCGATACCTCGGGACGGGGGAGGGCCATGGTGTAGGCCTGCCGGTCCCGCGCCTGGGTCAGCAGCGGCGGCGCAGCCAACAGGGCGGCGCAAAAGGCGGCCGTCAGCCAAAAACGAGGGTCAATCGTCAGCTTCTTCATGGGCGTACACCTCCTTGGGCAGGGTCAGGGCGACGGTGGTGCCTTCGCCCACGGTGCTGGTAAATTCCAGCTTGGCGCCAAAGGCGGCGGCAATGTCGGCGCAAAGGGCCAGCCCCACGCCGCTGCCGCCGTTGGCCCGGGCCCGGGCCTTGTCCACCCGGTAGAACGGCTCGGTCAGGTGGGGCAGGGCCTCGGGCGGGATGCCGCAGCCGGTGTCGGCTACCTCCAGCCGCCAGCGGTCCCCGGCGGGCAGGCAGCGCAGCGTAACCGTGCTGCCCGGTGCGCTGGCGTGGGCGGCGTTCAACACAAGGTTACGCAGCAGGTCTGCCAGCAGTACCCGGTCGGCCCGCACGGCGGCGTCCTCTGGGCAGGTCTTTTCGAGGGTCACAGGGCAATCGGGCAGGCTGCGGGCCACATCCTCAAAGGCGGCGGCCACCGGCACGGCGGTCAGGGTCAGGGCTTCCTGCCGCAGGTCCTGCAGGCTGAGCAGCTGTTGGCTCAGGCTTTCCAGCCGGGTGGATTCATGGTAGATGGCATCGGCGGCGCGGCGCTGGTTTTCGGGCGGCAGCTCGCCGCCGCGCAGTAAGTCGGCGTAGCCGATCATACTGGTCAGGGGCGTTTTCAGCTCATGGGTCAGGTCGGCCACAAAGCGGCTTTGGCGGTCGTTCAGCTGCTGCAGGGCAGTGGTGTGGTGGACCATCAACAGTGCCGCCAGCGTCAGTACGGCCTGCAACAAGAACCACTGGCGCAGTGTGGCGGTGCGGACCGCGTAGGCCGAGCTGGTATCCAGCGCTGTGACCATCCAGACCCAGACGCGCTGACCGCTGGCCCCGGCGACTTGATCGCAGAGCAGTAATGTTTGCCCGCAAAGGCGCATCGTGGTTGTGTCGGCGTCTTTTAGTGCGGCCAATTCACTTTCGGGGATGGTGTCGGGCAGCTTGGAGTAGATGACCCGGCCGGTCTGGTCCAGCAGGGCAAAGGTGCAGGGGATCGACCCCACGATCAGCCGCTGACGGTCAAAATACAGCTGCCCGGCAAAGGCTTTGTCACTGGCGTTGACATAGCGGGTGCCGCTGTCGTCCGCCAGGATCATGTGGGGCGAGTCGTCGGCCTTGACTTCCTGCAGGGTGTCGGCATAGCCGAACAGATTGCGCTGGTGCTGCAGTACAGCCTGATCGGCCAGGGTATCCAGCGCGGCGGTGAACTGGCGGTCCGCCAGCCACCCGCCCACCAGTGCCAGCACCAGCGAAAAGCCGCAGACAGCAAGGGCGAGGGAGCGTTTCATGGGGGCCTCCTTTCTAAGGTGGCAGAGGGTTTTGACGGCCCCCTCTGGGAGGGGTCTTTTAGAGGTTACGGCAATAACTTGTACCCTACTTTGGGTACGGTCACGATCTTATGATCCCAGTGCAGTTTTTTGCGCAGGCGGTGGATGTGGATGTCTACCGTGCGCGGCCCGGCATTGCTGTCCAGGCCCCAGACTCGCTCATACAGGGCCTCGCGGTAGAGCAGCTGCCCCCGGGCACGGACAAGGGCCAGCAGCAGATCAAACTCCCGGGGCGTCAGCTCTACGCGGGTGCCGTTTTGGGTGACGATGTGGTTGTCCGGGTCGATGACGGCATCGAAAGCTTGCAGTGTGGCGGCCCGGCGGCCGGTGTGGCGCAGCAGGCCTTCCACCCGGGCCAGCAGCTCCGGCGGGGCAAAGGGCTTGACGATGTAGTCATACGCGCCCAGCCGCAGCCCGCGCACCCGGTCCTCCACCGTGGCTTTGGCCGTTAAAAAGATGACCGGCGTGCCCGTAGGGGCAATGTAGTCCATCAGGGTAAAGCCGTCCACGCCGGGCAGCATCACGTCCAGCAGAATAAGGTCGAACAGCGTGGACTCCAGCAGGTTGGCGGCTTCGTTGCCGGTGTGTGCCTTGATGAGCGGCTGGCCCAGGGGTTCCAGCGTCATTTCAATTAAGTCGGCAATGGCGGGCTCGTCCTCGACAATTAAGATAGGCCGCATGGCGGGCATCTCCTTCCTTTGGATTTGACACCAGTATAGCACAGGCGTTTTTCAAAATCATTTCTAAATGAGAAATAGTGCAAACAAAAAGCCCCCCTTGTGTAAGGGGGGCTGCCTGCGCGCAAGCGCAGACTGGGGGATTGTGACCTTGCGGGGCAAACCGACTTGCCAGGTAAACGGAACGATCCCTCAGTCACCGTCGGTGACATATCCCTTTGCACAAGGGAGCCTTTAAGCGGTGCGTCAATTCTGCAAAAACTCTCGTATTTCCTTTTCTACTGCGGCTACTTCCTCGGCGAAAGCGCGGGCGGAGACGCGCAGGGCACCGTTGCCCAGCACGATGATCTGCTCGGCACCGTCGCTGCTCACCACGCGGGTGCGGTGGTCCTTGGCCAGCTCGTGGGTGGTGCGCTCGATGTACATGTCGGCGGTCTCGGCCTCCTGGGTGTAGACTACGTACAGGTTGTGGTGCTTTTCTACTTCCCGCGTGCCGCCGCGTACTTTGTAAGCGTCAAATACCAAGATGGGCACGCAGCGCTTGTACCCGGCGTAGTTGCACAAAATGTCCATCAGGCGGCAACGGGCGGCATCCAGGTTCGTCTCGGCCATTTTGCGCAATTCATCCCAGGCAAAAATCACGTTGTAGCCGTCCACCAGCAGGTAGTCCGGCCCGGTGGGCTGGGGCTTGGCAGGGGCGGAAGAAGTCACCACCGGGGCCGGGCGGGTGTGCATGGCGGTGCGGGCGGCTTTGCCGTCGTTATCCGCCCCGGCGGGCTGGCCACGGCGCTTGATCTTGCCATAGGTGCGCTCAAAAATCGCCAGCAGTTCCTTGTCCTGCTCCAGCGTGCCCCGGTAGGCGGCCGCGCGGCGGCGGGCGTTGTTGGCCTGTACTTCCTCGTCCTCATCGGCGGCATCGGTGTTCACCCCGGCGGGGCTGTCCAGGCGGCGGGCAAGCCCGCTGTCCACATGGGCCTTGGCAGGCACCTCATCCCAGCGGACGAGATACCCCGCGCCGTGGCTGCAAAAGACCGAGTCGGCCGGGTTCTCCACGTCGGCGTCCGGGTCGTAGCCAAAGTCAGCCAGCACTTCGTCGGCGTTGTGGCAGGCATCGTACCCGGCGGGCAGCACAGACCAGCGGCCCAGGCCGTGGGTGTAGGCGGCAATTTCCCGAGCATAGCCCCGGGCAGTGGCTACCGGCAGGCGGCCGGTCAGGGTCACGGTGTCGCCCTGGGCGAGGGGAGGCTCAAAGCTGCCGCACATCCGCTGCACATCGGCCATGGCGCGGCCCAGGCAATCGGCGGGCAGCTCCAGCGTGAACTCATACCACGGCTCCAACAATTGCACGGCGTTTTTGGCTTCGGCCATCCGCAGGCCCTGGCGCACGGCGCGGTAGGTGGCCTGGCGGAAGTCCCCACCCTCGGTGTGTTTTTGGTGTGCGCGGCCTGCAGCGAGCGTGATCTTCACATCGGTCAGCGGCGCACCGATCAGCACGCCGGGATGGGTGCGCTCGGCCAGATGGGTCAGCACCAGGCGCTGCCAGTTTTCGGCCAGACTATCCGGCGGGCAGTCCGCTGCCAGCTGCACGCCGCTGCCCCGGAGGCCGGGCTCCAGCAGCAGGTGCACCTCGGCATAATGGCGCAGAGGCTCGTAGTGGCCGATGCCCTCGACGGCAGCGGTGAGGGTCTCTTTGTACAAAATGCCGCCCTCGCTGAAGGTGACGGGCAGCTTGAACCGCTCCTGCAGGATGTTCTGCAAAATTTCCAGCTGCACTTCGCCCATCAGCTGGACATGCACCTCGGCCAGATCGGCGCGCCAGGCCACATGCAGCTGCGGGTCCTCGTCCTCCAGGGTTTGCAGCGCTCTTAACACGGTGTGGGGGTCGGCGTCTGGGCAATCCACCCGGTAGTTCAGCACCGGCTCCAGCAGTGGGGCGCTGGCGTCGGCCTCGGCCCCCAGGCCTTGGCCGGGGCGGGTGTTGGCGGGGCCGGTCACGGCCACCACGGTGCCGGGCAGGCACTCGCTGACCAGCCGGAACTTGCCGCCGCTGTACAGGCGAAGGGTGTCGGCCTTTTCGCCGCCCGGCAGCGTATCTTTTACGTGCAGCACGCCGCCGGTTACTTTCAGCCAGCTCAGACGGGTGCCGGCATCCTCGCTGACTTTGAACACCCGTGCGCCGAATTCGCCCCAGGCGGGGGGCATCCGGGTCAGGGATTGCAGACCATGCAGCAGGCCATCCAGGCCGTCCAGCCGCAGGGCAGCGCCAAAAAAGCAGGGGAACACCTGCCGCCGCGCAATAGCCATCAGCAGAGTCTCGCGGCTGGGCATACCGCTGGCCAGCACTTCCTCCATCAGCGGTTCGCTGCACAGGGCCAGGGCCTCGGGGTCCGGCGCGGTGGTGAAATCCACACAGCCATCCCCGAACCGCCCACGCAGCTCCCGTAGGCGCACGGCGGCATCCGCCCCGGGCAGGTCCATCTTGTTGACGAAGATAAAGGTAGGTACGCGGTAACGTGCCAGCAGCTTCCACAGCGTTTCGGTGTGGGCCTGCACGCCGTCGGTGCCGCTGATGACCAGCACCGCGTAATCCAGCACTTGCAAAGCGCGCTCGGCCTCGGCGGAAAAATCCACGTGGCCGGGGGTGTCCAGCAGGGTCAGGGTGGTCTCCTCGGCGTCCGGCAGGGCAGGCAGCGTCAGCATGGCCTGCTTGGAGAAAATGGTAATGCCCCGGGCGCGCTCCTGGGCGTCGGTGTCCAGAAAGGCATCCTTATGGTCCACCCGGCCCAGCTTGCGCAGCACACCGGCACGGTAGAGCAGACCCTCGGCCAGGGTGGTTTTGCCGCTGTCCACGTGGGCCAGCAGACCGATGACGAGTCGTTTCATTTATACAAACTCCTTAGAGAAAAACTTTCAGCAATCCTGAATGAGAGCTTTATCGAAGGCTCTCCCCCTCCGTCTGCGCTGTCGCGCAGCCACCGCTCCCCTTCTGACGCTTCGCGCCACCTCCTCCGTATCGGGGGAAGCTGTCTCGCAGAGGGCGGCTTTTGTGTGGGACAAAAAACGCCACCGCGGTGTGCGATGGCGATAGGGTCATTGTTTCCAGGTCCACCACAGGTATTTGATGTTGGTGGTCAGATAGCGCTTAAACAGGCGCTTGGGGTCCTGCATCAGGCGGTACAGCCATTCCAGGTTGTGGCGCTGCATCCACATGGGGGCGCGGCGGATGTTGCCGGCTTCGTAGTCGAAAGCGGCACCCACACCCACCATCACGGCCTGTACCTTGTCCTCGTGGGCGGCCATCCAGCGCTCCTGCTTGGGGGCACCCAGGCCGACCCAGACGAAATCCGGCTTTGTCACGTTGATGCGGCGGATGACGGCGGCGTCCTCCTCAGGCGTGAGGGGACGGAACGGCGGCGAGTACATGCCGGCAATCACCGCGCCGGGGTAGTTCTTCTCAATAGTTGCCTTTAAAATATCCAGCGTTTCCTGCGTAGATCCGTAGAAATAGTGGCGGTAGTGCTTGTCCGCGCTCTCTTTCAGCATCTCTTTCATCAGGTCGGGGCCGGTCACGCGGGCGGCGTCCACATAGCCCTGCTCGCGGCTGAATTTGGACAGCGGGCCGCCGTCCGGCAGGGCCATCACAGCGCCGTTCTGCACGGCCTGGTAGGTGGGGTCGTCGTGGGCGGTCACAGTGGTGTGGACGTTGGCCACGCAGATGTATTTGCCGCGCCAATCCTCCAGCTTTTCCTCCAGTAGACGGACGGTCTTTTCCATGTCGGTGACAACAATATTTACGCCCATGATCTCGCAGGTGTTCAGCAGGCGCAGGTCCACGAACCGCATGCCGCCCAGGGTGCTGATCTCGGTGCGGGTGCTGACGTAATCATTGTACACCGGCACTGCGGCTACCCGCAGGTGGAAGTTGTCGGCCAGCATCATAATGCGCTGGGTAGTAGCTACATCCTGCACATCCTGGGCCAGTACGATCATATCGACCTTGTGGGTCTGCAGCAGTTCATACAGGCTGTCCACGGTACCCAGATAAGCGGGCAGACCCTCGCGGGGGGCAGCGTCCAGGTAGCCCACATACTGCAGGGCGGTGCTTCCGCGGCCCTCGATCACATCGCGGAAGAAGCGGTGGGCCAGCTGCCCGCCGCCGATGAGCAGCGCCCGGGGCACGATGTCGTGCTTACGCACGTAAGCATCCGCCAGCCTGTCAAACACCAGCCGCTTGAGGTAGATCATAATGACCGACAGCAGGTAATAATATACCAGCAGCAGGCGGGAAAGCTGGCTGACGCGGAACACGTAAAACGCAGTAGCCATCAGCGCCAGGCCCATCAGGCTGGTCAGCGCGATAAGAAAAAGCTGCTTGATGCTGTTGCGCAGGTGCAGTGTGCGGTAGCTGCCCAGCACGGCGTTACAGCCTACGATCACCAGTGCATACAAGGCCGAAATGGGCAGGAACGTCCAGATGTCCCACATAAAGAACTGGCTGCCCATGGGTGTGTAGCTGCGCAGCCAGCCGGCAAAGATGAAAGTAAGGATCAGCAGCAGAAACTCGAAAGCGGCGTTTGCAAACCGCAGAAATTTGGATTTGTGATAATGCATGCAGGACCTCCGTTGTCCAGGCTGTCGGTTACAGGGATACAACCATTCATTTTATAATAACATTATAAGGCTGCTTTTTCAATAGAAAAATGGCTGCTCCTGGCAAAAGGGGCAGCCATGGGGTGTGCATTATTCGTCCTCGTCGTCGTCCCGCGCCCAGTTGTAGGCGCAGCGCACGGCCTTGTGCCAGCCGCGCAGCCGCTTGCGGCGCTCTTCCTCGGAGATGTCAGGCACAAACATTTTGTCGATAGCGTGTTTTTTCGCCAGTTCCTCCGGCCCGGACCAGAAGCCGACGGCCAGACCTGCCAGGTACGCCGCACCCAGGGCGGTGGTCTCCACCGAGGAAGGCCGCTCCACCGGCGCGTTGCTGATGTCGGCCTGGGTCTGCAGCAGGTAGTTGTTGGCCGCCGCGCCGCCGTCCACTTTCAGCGTGGACAGGCGGATGCCGGAGTCAGCACTCATGGCGTCCAGCACGTCGTTGACCTGATAGCACAGGCTGTCCAGCGTGGCGCGGATAATATGGTTTTTGTTGCAGCCGCGGGTCAGGCCTACGATGGTGCCGCGGGCGTACTGGTCCCAGTGGGGGGCGCCCAGACCGGTGAAGGCGGGCACCACGTAGCAGCCGTTGGTGTCCGGCACCTTGCGGGCCATGTACTCGGAGTCGCGGCTGTCCTCCAAAATCTTCAGCTCGTCCCGAAGCCATTGAATGGCTGCACCGGCGACGAAAATGGAACCTTCCAGCGCATAGTTCACCTGGCCGTTCAGCCCCCAGGCGATGGTAGTCAGCAGACCGTTTTTGCTGCGCACGGGGTGGTTGCCGGTGTTCATCAGCAAAAAGCCGCCGGTGCCGTAGGTGTTTTTGGCCTCGCCCTTGTTAAAGCAGGTCTGGCCGAACAGCGCGGCCTGCTGGTCGCCTGCTGCACCGGCGATTTTGATGGCGCCGCAGAAGTGCATCGGATCAGCATACTCGTAAAATTCGCTGTTGGAAACGGGCTTGGGCAGCACGTTGCGGGGGATGTCCAGCAGCTTCAGGATGTCGTCGTCCCAATCCAGCGTGTGGATGTTGAACAGCATCGTCCGGCTGGCGTTGGAGTAGTCGGTCACATGCACCTTGCCGCAGGTCAGCTTCCAGATCAGCCAGGTCTCCACGGTGCCGAACATCAGCTGCCCGGCCTCGGCCTTTTCCCGCGCACCCTCTACGTTGTCCAGGATCCACTTTAATTTGGTGGCGGAAAAGTAAGCATCAATGATCAGACCGGTCTTTTCCCGGATCATCTCGGTGTAGCCTTCGGCTTTCAGCTTATCGCAGTATTCGCTGGTGCGGCGGCACTGCCACACAATGGCATGGTAGATCGGCTCGCCGGTGTCGCGGTCCCACACGATGGTGGTCTCGCGCTGGTTGGCAATGCCGATGGCGGCGATATCCTCGGCGGTGGCACCAATCTTGTTCATGGCAGAGAGGGCCACGCCCAGCTGGGTGGTCCAGATCTCGTTGGCATCATGCTCGACCCAGCCCGGTTTGGGGAAATACTGGGTGAATTCTTTCTGGGCCACGCTGCAAATTTTGCCGTCGTGGTCAAACAGGATGCAGCGGTTCGAGGTCGTTCCGGCGTCAAGCGCCATAATGTACTTTTTCATAAGGCACTTCCTTTGGCGGGTATTTGCGATGATTAAAATTATTGTAGCATAACCACCAAAAACTGCAAGCAAAAAGCAGGGTATAGTAGCTGAATCTGCAAAACGCCCAAAACCGATTCCGCAGTTTTGGGCGTTTTGCTAAATGCTGTTTGCTTATTGGTTGGCGGCAAAGATCCACCATTCGCCGTCGATCTGCACCTCCAGTGTGCCGTTCTCACTGCCGTAGCGGTAGGCGTAGCCGGTGCCGAAGTTGGATTGCCCATCTTCGGTGGGAAAAGAGTCACTGTCCACGGTGGAGGTAATGGTGCCGTCGGGGGCGGCCTTGACGTCGGTGCCGCTGACCGTGCAGGTGTCGTAGTAGATAACACCTTCCAGCATCACGGCGTGCGCCGGGGCGATGGCAATGCTGGATTCGGTGCTGTCCTCGGCTTTGTAGGTGCCGTCGGTGTTATCCTCCACGGGGGAACTGCCCTCGTCCGCGTAAGGGCTGGCGGCGCTCATCAGCGGTTCATCAGGGGCGGCTGCTGCTTCGGGGGCGGTCTCGGCGGCAGCAGCGGCGCTTTCCATAAAGTCGTTCTTGCTGCTTCCGGCGCGCCAACCGGCCACGCCGACCATCAGCAGCCCGGCGCAGGCGGCCGCCGAGAGCGCGGGCATCCAGTATACAGGTTTCTTGCGGCGGCGCACGGCGGGGCGGTCGGCCGCCAGGATCAGGTCATCGTCCACCCGGCCGATGGCCTCAAATAACTGGCGTTCGTTCATACGGCCACCCCTTTCTTTTGTAAGTATGCGGCCAGCTTGCCGCGGGTGCGGTGCAGCGTCACGCGGACCTTGCTCTCGGTCAAGCCGTAACGCGCCGCAATGTCGGCGGTGGCATCGCAGTACCAGTACCGCCGCAGAAAAATATTGCGGGTTCCCTCGGGCAGGGTGCGCAAAAACTCGCTGATGAGCCGCCCGGTCTCGGCGGCGTCGAAATCGTCCTCCACGCTGCCGGGGGCGGCCACGCACTCGGCCAGTTCATCCAGTGGGGCAAAGGTCTGCCCGCTGCCGCGCTTTTGGGCGGTAGCTTTGTCCAGCCGGTCCAGCGCCAGGTTGCGGGTGATGCGCCCCAGGTAGGGGGCCAGCCGTGCGGGCCGGTTGTCCGGTATACTGTTCCAGGCGGCCAGCCAGGTATCGTTTTCACATTCTTCCACGTCGTGGGCGCTGTGCAGGATATTGTCGGCAATTTTGCGGCAGTACGCGCCGAACTTAGTGGCGGTCTCGGCCAGTGCCTGCTCGTCCCGGGCCCAGTACAGGGCCACGATGGCAGCATCCTCCATGCTTAAACCTCCTTTATACCTTTATATAAGGAAAGCGGGCGGAAATGTTACAGCAAAAGCCTGCTTTTTTGGGCAGGCTTTGGTTTTACAACATGTGTTTTTTGTGCAGCACCCAGGCCGACAGGATGCACAGTGCCAGCGTCAGCCCCAGCACGATGGCGAAACCGGCGGTGGAGTTGGCAAAAGGCATGCCGTCCGCCCGCACGTTCATGCCGTACAGGCCGCTGATGACGGTTGGCACGGCCATCAGCAGGGTGATGCTGGTCAGATATTTCATGGCGTTGTTCAGGCGGTTGTCCAAAATCGAGCTGAACAGCTCCCGCGTACCTTTTATATCGTCGCGGTAGATGCTGGTCATCTCGATGGCCTGGCGGATCTCAACGATAACGTCGTCCAGCAGTTCGCGGTCGTCGGGGTACTGCTCCAGCCGTTTGTAGCGGGTCAGGCGGTCCAGAACCGTGGCATTGGCCCGTAAGCTGGTGGCAAAGTAGACCAACGTGGACTCTAAGCCGTGCAATTCCATCAGGTCACTGTCCTTCAAGTCGCCGGACAGGTTTTTCTCAATGGCCTGGCGGCGGCGGTCAATGAGCCGCAGCTCCTGCTGGTACATCGAGGCCGCACGGTAGAGCAGCTGGTAGACGAACCGCATCTTTTTGCGGGTGGAAAAGCCCTTGACCCGGCAGGCGGTGAAGTCGCCGATAACAGGTGTGTCCACCGAGCAGACCGTGATGATCAGCTCCTGCGTCAGGATGATGCCCAACGGGATGGTGGTGTAGATGCCTTCGCCGGAGTCAGGCACCTTGATGGGAATGTCCACGATGATGAGGGTGTAGCCATCCTCCAGGCTGATACGGGCCGACTCTTCCGGGTCGGTAGCGGCCATCAGGTCGGCAGGCTCTATATCTAAGGTAGAGGCCACCAGACGGGCCTCGTTTTCATCCGGGCTGTTCAGGCAGACCCAGCACCCCTCGCCGATCTCATCAACGCGGGTAAGCTGCTTGTCCTGGGTACGGTAAATCTTCATCATGGCAGTTGACCATCCATACATTATAATAATACCAGTATAAAGCCTGCAAGATAAAAGCGCAAGTATCTTTCTATATGCTGTCCCTCTTACACCACCTATTCTGTAGGGGCTGATGCTAGCATCGGCCCGCTTGGCGCGAACTTCATTTATGGTATGAAGGAGGCGGCGTCCCCGACGTCCCGTGGCGCCCCTAGAGGGGAGCTGTCCGCGCAGCGGACTGTGGAGTGGCTGCTTTAGCAACAAAGTTTCCGGTATAGCCCCCTAAAGGCCCCCTCTGCGAGGGGGCTCCCGCGAAGCGGGTGTGGGAGAGAACTTACGGAATAACCCTTTACCCCTACACTTGGTGCCGCATTTGCACAACACCACAATATACACCTTGCCCAAAAGTACAATAAAAACTTTGTCAAAAAAACCGAAAAAAGTGCTTGACAAAGGTCATACTCCTTGCTATAATAATCAAGCTGTCTCGCGAGGGGGACAGCCGCTAAAGCTTGTAACTACGGCTTGTATGAGGATTTTGAAGCCGAAAGGCTTCAAAAAATATCGAAAAAAGTTCTTGACAAAAGAACTTTTATGAGATATAATATACAAGCTGCTACGGAACAAGTGACAGCGCAGCAGGACCTTGAAAATTGAACAAAACTGAAACTTGTGGAACCTTGATCGTGATGGAAAATCACGTTAAACAATTCCAAACAAACAAGTAATTCATACAGGACGCAAGCGATTGTGTCTGAGTGATTACAGAGATTTAACACTTTGTAAGTGATTAAATACCATTTATAAAGAGTTTGATCCTGGCTCAGGACGAACGCTGGCGGCGCGCCTAACA
>ERZ773183.2385-NODE-2385-length-12906-cov-3.076726_pt1 | contig 12906 bp, 7 predicted proteins | sample MGYA00580532_ERZ773183 | MGnify/ENA primary metagenome ERZ773183 (study PRJEB29015, sample SAMEA2737791) | human gut metagenome | biome: human gut; feature: human-associated habitat; material: faeces | place: China | collected 2012 ... | reverse complement strand
GTGCATCCGAGGGCCTATGTCAGCCCCACGGCGGATATCCGTCCCGGGGCTGTGGTGCTGGCGCTGGCCGCTGTGGGAGCGTGTGCTGTCGTGGAGCAGGGGGCCATCGTGAACATGGGGGCGATCGCGGACCACGACTGTGTGGTCGGCGCGTGCGCCCACCTTGCGCCCGGGGCCATTGTCAAGGCCGGCAACACCGTGCCCGCGCAGATGAAGATAGAATCCGGCACCGTGCTCGAACGGGGCGCGGCATTTTTACCATTGGGGGGACAGCATGTCTAAACTTTTGATCTTGGGCGCCGGCGGCCTTGGCCAGATGGTGGGGGAAGTGGCGCGCGCCGCAGGGAACTGGGACGGCGTGGCGTTTCTGGACGACGCCGTCCGCGGCGCGGACGTTGCAGGCAAATGCATGGACTACACTTCGCTCACGGGTGAATACCCTGAGGCCGTGGCGGCGTTTGGCGACAACCGCCTGCGCCTGGCGTGGACGCGTCGCCTGCTGGACGCGGGTTACCGTGTGCCCAGCGTGGTGCATCCCACAGCCATCGTCAGCCCGTCCGCGGTGCTTGGGCCGGGCTGCCTTGTGCTGCACGGGGCCATCATCAACACCAATACTGTGCTGGGCGCGGCATGCCTTGTAAACAGCGGCGCGCTGGTGGACCACGATAACGTCCTGGAAGACGGCGTGCACGTCAATCTGCACGCCACCATCAAGGCCTGGTGCCACATGGAGCCGTGCGCGCGCACCGAGGCGGCCACCGTGCTGTATTCCACCCGCCGGCACATTGACGGGGTGGAGGACCACAACCTGGAGGACGCGCTGTTCGCTTTCAAGCTGGGCGAGACGGCCAGCTATGTAAAGCCCTTCGGCGCGGGACACATCAACGACACCTATGCCGTGTACATGGCGGCGCAGGGCGGCGACGAGCTGCGCTATGTCATCCAGCGCATCAACACGGGTGTGTTTAAGGACCCGCGCGCCGTCATGGAGAATATTTTCGGCGTGACGGAATACCTGCGCCGAAAGATACTGGCGCGCGGCGGCGACGCGGACCGCGAGACGCTGAATTATATCAAGACGAAAACAGGCGACAACTATTTTGAGGACGCGGTGGGAAGCGCGTGGCGCTGCTATAACTATATTCCGGATTCCGTGTGCATCGAAAGCGTGACGGACCCGATGGACTTCTACCATTCGGCCAAGAGCTTCGGCGGCTTTTTGCGCGCGCTGGAGGATTATCCGGCCGGGACGCTGCACGAGACCATCGAGAAATTCCATGATACCCGCAAGCGTCTTGCAGACTTTGACAAGTCGCTGGAGCGCGACGTGAAGAACCGCGCGCGGACCTGCCGGGAGGAGATTGCCTTTGTGCAGCGGCGCAGGGCGGACTGCGCGGTGCTGATGGACTTGCTGGACGCGGGAAAGCTGCCGCTGCGTGTGACGCACAACGACACGAAGCTGAACAATATTTTGTTTGATGCCCACACCGGCGAGGCGCTGTGCGTCATCGACCTCGACACCATCATGCCGGGGCTTGCGCTGAACGATTACGGCGATTCCATCCGCTTCGGCGCGTCCACGGCAGCTGAGGACGAGCCGGACGTTTCCAAGGTGCATTTTGACCTGTACCTGTTTGAGCTGTATACCCGCGGTTATCTGGAGGCCGCGGGCGCCGCGCTGACGGACACGGAAAAAGAGTACCTGCCCTGGGGCGCCAAGCTGATGACGCTGGAGTGCGGCATCCGTTTTCTGACGGACTATCTGCAGGGCGATACCTACTTCAAGGTGAGCCGGGCGCGCCAGAACCTGGAGCGCTGCCGCACCCAGTTCAAGCTGGTGGCGGACATGGAAAACGTTTGGGACGAAATGGCGTCCATCGTGAAAAAGTATTCGTGAGAGGGGAAGAAAAACACCATGCACATCGAAACAAAATGCCTGCATGAGGGCTACAAGCCCGGCAACGGCGAGCCGAAGGCCCTGCCGATCTACCAGAGCACCACCTACACCTATGATTCCACCGAGCACATCGGCCAGCTGTTCGACCTTTCGGCGGACGGCCACATGTATTCCCGCATCTCCAACCCCACCGTCGCGGCGGTGGAACAAAAAATCGCGGCGCTGGAGGGCGGCGTGGGCGCGCTGTGCACCACCAGCGGACAGGCGGCCAGTCTGCTTGCGGTTCTGAACATCTGCACCGCGGGCGACCATTTCGTCGCCGCCTCCACCATTTACGGCGGTACGGTGAACCTGTTTGCGGTCACGCTGAAGAAGTTCGGCATCGAATGTACCTTCGTGGACGCGGACGCGCCGGAGGAGGAGATCGAAAAGGCGTTCCGCCCCAACACAAAGGCGTTGTTCGGTGAGACCATCGCCAACCCTGCCATCGCTGTGCTGGACCTTGAAAAATTCGCGCGCACCGCCCACAGAAACGGCGTGCCGTTTCTTGTGGACAACACCTTTGCCACGCCTGTGCTGTGCCGTCCCATCGAGTGGGGCGCGGATATCGTGGTGCACTCCACCACGAAGTACATGGACGGCCATGCCATCCAGGTGGGCGGCGTGATCGTGGATTCCGGCAATTTCAACTGGGAAAACGGAAAATTCGGCGAGCTGTGCACGCCGGACGAGAGCTATCACGGCGTGACCTATACCAGGGATTTCGGCAGGGCTGCGTATATCACCAAGGCGCGGGTGCAGCTGATGCGCGATTTCGGTATGTACCCCTCCGCGCAGGATGCGTTTCTGCTGAACCTTGGGCTGGAGACGTTGGCCGTGCGCATGGAGCGTTACTGCCGCAACGCGGAACAGGCCGCTGCCTTCCTGGCAAGGCAGCCGGAGGTGGAGTTTGTCAATTATCCCGCGCTGTCCGGCAGCCCTTATGCCGCAGCCGCAAAAAAATACCTGCCCGACGGGTGCAGCGGGGTGATCTCGTTCTCCATTCGCGGCGGGCGCGAGGTGGCCGTCAAGTTCATGGACAGCCTGTCCCTGGCCAACAAGGTGGTGCATGTAGCCGACATCTGCACCTGCGTGCTGCATCCGGCCAGCAGCACCCACCGCCAGCTCACCGACGAACAGCTTGTGGCCGCGGGCATCACGCCGGGGCTTATCCGCCTGTCCGTGGGGCTGGAGCACATCGACGATATTCTGGACGATCTGAAAAAAGGCTTCGCGGCCATCCGCTGAACGGCTCGCGGCCTGTTGGGATGAAACGCGGCGCAGAGCATTTTTTGCTCTGCGCCGCGTTTTGTTGTAGAGAAACCACCGGCTGTGGCGATGGTACGGAAAAGCTTAAGCTATGAAAAGAAACTCCTTCCAGTAAAATGGAAGTGCGGTCTGGCAACTGCACGAACCAACAGAAGGAGGCCATTCAGTGAATGACAATAATAGTTTAGCGCATACAAAATGGAATTGCAAATACCACATTGTGTTTGCGCCGAAATATCGGCGCAAACTGTTCTACGGAGAAAATCGAAAAGAGATAGGAGGGATTTTGAGACAGCTCAGTGAATGGAAAGGAGTAAAAATAGTAGAAGCAGAAGTGTGCCCGGATCACATCCACATGCTGGTAGAAATCCCACCGAAAATGAGTGTGGCGGGATACATAGGATTTCTCAAAGGGAAAAGCAGTTTGATGATTTTTCAACGACACGGGAATCTGAAGTACAAATATGGGAATCGATCATTCTGGTGCAGAGGGTACTACGTGGACACCGCAGGAAAGAATGCGAAAAAGATCGCGGAATACATTCAAAATCAGTTGAAAGAAGATCAACTTACAGATCAGATGACGTTAAAGGAATACATGGACCCGCTTGCGGGTAACAAGTAACAATCCTATGCAAGTGTCAGACCGTTATGCGCCTTGAGGCGCTGCCTGTATCATAGGGCTTTGCCCGCATCTGAAATACCCCCGGCTTCGCCGGGGGATATTTATTTCTTTTTAGGAGGGAAGCTGCTGAGGGACATCAAAACAAGAGAACGCCATAACGGAGCAGAGCTGCCCAAAACGCTCCGCCACGCTCCAAAAGAACTGGCCCAAAAAGGTCTGCGGGCCGCCAAAGAAAAAGGGAAAGAACAACTACAGCAGGCGGCACAAAATGGGATGGGCGGTGTAGAGCAGGTATCCCCGGAAGAAACTGCCGGAGATCAGCTGCTGGGCAGGGCAGAAGAATGGGGCGGCACCGTTACTGCGGGCGGCAGGGATATGCTTCGCCGGATACCTGCCCGCGCGAATGCGGGCAGGCGTGCGAACCGGCTGGAGAAGCAGCGGGGCAATGCACCTGGCGGTCAGAACGCCCCGCAGGCGCGCTCTTTCAAGGAAAAAAGCACATGCAAGTTCCACGCACAGCAGGGCGAGGCACATGTCCTCAAGACGGGCAGGCCCGCTGTAAAGGCCGCCCGCCAGCCGGTAAAGACGCCGCCGGCAATCCACGCAGCCAAGCAACAGGCGGCGCACACGGCGAAACAGGCGGCACAGCGGGCAAAGCGGGCGGCGAGAGTTGCACAACAAGCGGTAAAGTCGGCGGGCAGGGCGATAGCCAATACCGCAAGAGCCTGTATCGCGGCAGTCAAAAACCTTGTGGCTGTATTGGCTGCGGGCGGCGGGCTTGCACTGTTTATTGTTCTACTCATCTGTTTGATTGCGCTGGTGGCGGGTTCCGCATTCGGTATCTTCTTTTCGTCCGAACCGACAGGGAAGGGGATGACGATGAAGCAGGGAGTGCAGATGTTGAACGAAGAATACTACCAGAAGCTCAAAGAGATCGAAGCTGAAATTCCGCACGACCAGGTGGAATATATCTCCGAAGATGGTTCAGTGTCCATCCATTGGGAGGATATTCTGGCCGTATTTGCCGCAGACATGGCGGCAGACGAGTATGGCCAGCAGATAGTGGCGCTGGATGATGCCCAGCTGGAGCAGCTGCGGACTGTTCTGGCGGATATGCACCAGGTCAGCCACAGCACACGTACAGTAGAACATGAGGAAGAGATCATCTCCACGGATAAGGCCGCAAACGAGATTACGGAATGGGTGACCGTATCGGAAACGATACTGGAGATCAAGGTGTCGCACAAAACCACTGCGGAGATGGCTGTGGCATATGGCTTCACCCCGCGCCAGAACGAACAGCTCACGCTGCTGTCCGACCCGCAGTATGATACCCTTTGGATGACGCTGTTGGGCGGTTATGTCAGTGGTGGAGGGCAGATCATCACGCCGGACAGTGATTGGGCAGGCACCGGCATCTTTGCGTGGCCTCTGCCGCGGAGCTTTACGATCACCTCAAATTTTGGATACAGGCAGAACCCATTCACAGGGGAATTGACATACCACAACGGCACAGCTATTGCGGCCCCGCAGGGTACACCCATCCTCGCGGCGGCAGACGGCACTGTAACGATTGCCAACGGGACTGATCCGTGGGGCGGCAGCTATGGATATCATGTGAAAATCGACCACGGCGGCGGGATGGAGACGCTATATGCCCACTGCTCGGCCATTGCCGTTACAGTGGGTCAGCAGGTGCGGCAAGGAGAGGTGATCGGCTTTGTGGGCAGCACAGGTAACTTCACGGGCAATCATCTTCACTTTGAAGTGTGGGAAAACAGGCGGAGAACAAATGCAATGGAATATTATACAATGCTGTAAATGAATATTAAAACTTTTGTATTAACTGGTCGACAAAATGTTTTCCATTTTGGTACGGAGAAACAAAACGAGACGTAACAATTAGACTTAAAGATGTTTGACAAGGAAAAACGTGCCACATCATAAAATATATCTTTTGCCAAAATAAAGATTGCTTTTTTGTCCCAAAAGACGAAAGTCTTGCGGAAAAGTCAAAATAATACAGGCCAAGGTAAATTATTTCCATGTCATTTTCGTACAAAAAATGTCGATAATAAATTGATGAAGAAAAATTTGGGGGATATTTTTGAGTTTTATGCAGTGGGGATAGAAAATGATGAAATGGATGATAAAAAAGAACAAAGTCTTTCTTGCAATGATTATATTACTGCTTGCCTTATTATGCATCGGATGGGAGATTTCACTGCCTTACCGAACTCCAGTACTTGTTATCGGCACACAAGAAATATTTTCTGATGAATGGCAGGAATTCCTCCAGCAGCAAAAAAGTGCTGTGACTGTATATTATACGCAAAATTATGGCTGTACTGTTTTTGACGATGCATTTTGGAGTACAGAATACGATGGTCAGACACCGCTGGACTGCGCACGGAATCGGGCACTAGACACATTAATTGATAACTGTGTAGTGCTTCGAGCTGCTCAAGAAAGAGATTTAATTGAGAACATTGATTTACGGACTTTAAAGAAAGAATGGAAAGGGTTCAATAAACAGCGAGAATCATCGGTTTCGATGAATAGCGTCATGTATGGTCCGATTGAGTACTCATTTGAAAATTATTATCGCCACCTCATTAGCAATCTACGCAATTCTTTGGAAGAAAATTTGATTGATGAGGATCCGCTGATAGAGGAAGCAGCACAGGAATTTTATGGAGAGAATCTGAATCAGTTTACGACTTCGGGCAATACACATGTATCTGGACTGCTGGTAGAAGGCAGTCATGCTTCAGCCTATCAGTTAATACAGGAAGCGCAAAGAGCTATTCGAGAGGGGATGAGCTTTGAAAATGCCTGCACCCGATATGCTACATCTGGTGAAGAAGAAAGGTTCCAGTTTACATCGCTGTCCCAAAAAGCAGATATTCATGGATTGAGCACAATTTATGCAGCGTGTTCACAATTAGAGATAGGAGAGATATCAGAAATAATTGAAACGCAACAAGGGTATTATCTGCTGAAAATAACGGAAAAAGACAAGGAACAGGTCATGGCTTATGAGGAGGTGAAAAACCGCATTAGAGACATCTTGGCAACAGAAAAGTTGGAGTTGTATCTTCAAGCATTGCGCACAGAATATTCTGTCCGGATTTGCGAGCCTTTGTGGAACAAAATTCAAATCACGTAAAGGGAGTTGGAGTATTATGAAAAGAACGCTATCTGGTCTGCTTTCGCTACTGATAGTATTGACATTGTTCACACCGTTTTCAATCGTTTTTGCCGAAGAAGATGCAGCTACAAGCGGGATCGTCTATTATGTAGATGCCGAGGATGGAGATGATAACAATCCGGGTACTTCACCAGAACAGGCCTGGAAGAGTTTGACAAAAGTAACGGCTACTACATTCCAACCGGGCGACCAAATTCTGCTCAAGTCGGGAAGTGTTTGGAATGGAGAATGGCTCTGGCCAAAAGGCTCTGGGGTGGAAGGTGCGCCTATTAAAATTGACAAATATGGGGGCGAGGCTCTCCCTGTTATTAATGGAATGGGTGTGGACCGGGGATTCAATTATTCTGGCGCCGTACATCTGCGGAATCAAGAATACTGGGAGATACGAAACCTCGAAATTACCAACGATGATGATTTTGATACAGACATTGTATTGCAGAGACCACAAGGCGATAACTCCTATCCCAATAAGGACAAGACACGAAATGGAATCCTATTGATTGTAGACGGGGACCTGTTGGAAGATGATGCTGACGGTATCATGGATCATATTTATATCGAAAACTGCTATATTCATGATGTAGACGGCCCCAATGATTGGAATGATACATTTACAGGCGGCATTATTTTCAACGTGATTGGAAGTACAATTCGCCCTAATACCTCATTCCGGGATTTGAGGATTGCGAATAATACCATTCGCAAAGTGGATCTTTTGGGCATTACTGGATATGTGGATATGGTGCGCGGAAATTATCAAGCGGCGATTGGGCCGAACAACCTTTGGATGAGGGACATCTATATTGGACACAACTACATGGAAGATATTGGACAAGGTGGGATTGACCTGTGCGATGCGATGAACGCTGTTGTAGAATATAATGTTGTGGATGGCTTTCTGAAAAGATATCCTTCGTTCCGTCCAACAGTGGCGCTCTATCCGTGGAAGTCAGAAAATGCTGTTTTCCAGTTTAATGAAGTATATAATGGCCCCTCCACAAACGCAGATGGAAGTCCATATGATATGGATTCTGCGTTGAAAAATGTAGTGTATCAATTTAACTATTCGCACAATAACCCTTGCGGCTGGATGCTGTATATGGGCAAAAATGATAATGATATCATCCGGTATAATATCAGTGACGACGGTGGTGACTTCATCATTAAATATTTCCTTACTGCCTGCACCACACCGACTTATTTTTTGAACAATGTAATTATCTATGATGGCGCGCGCACAAAATTTATGCATCGGGATCCTTTTAAATCAATGACATACTTTTACAATAATGTGTTTTATAATAAGAGTGAAACAACAACGACAGTTTGGCACGATACCAATCGTTATCTCGGAAATTTAGGACAGGTAGAATTCAGTAACAATTGCTTTTATGAAGCAAGTGGACAACACTCTCCTTATGAACCCAATGACCCCAACAAGATAACAGAAAATCCATTGATGCTCAATCCAGGACAGGCACCTCAGAAAAATTCAGCGGGGATTTTAAGTGGTGCTACCATATGGGATGGCTATAAACTCCAAGCGGATTCACCTTTGATTGACGCTGGAATTTACGTGCCGCAAATGGGCGACCGAGACTTTTACGGCACACCGCTCTATTATGGGGCAGCACCCGATATCGGTGTACATGAATATCAGCAAGGTGAACAAACAACTCCGACTAATTTTGCTATGCAAGCCACAATTACAACTAATAATTCTCATCCGAGTTTTCCAGTGACCAACATTGCGGATGGTATTTATACTCAGAATTCCCGTTGGGCCGCGCAGAATTCCGAATTGCCCATTTGGATTGATTTTAGCTGGAATGAAGATGTTACAATTAATAAGCTGATTTTGACGGAAAATATCGTAAGCGGATGGGCCGGACCGCGTATCGCCTCATTAGAATTACAAATACCTTCTGCAGATGGCGCTTACACAACAGTTCATACTTACAATGGTGAATTAGGCGACCATAAAACTATTGTTTTTGACCCAATCACTACATCGAATTTACGACTCAATATAACTGGACTGACACCAGATAGTACAGAACATGGGCAAGGGGAAACAGACCCTAGCATTGTGGAGGCAGAGTTGTATTATGCGCCGGCTGAGACGCTAGATCCGCCAATTCCTCCAGAACCGGATCCTTCAGAGAACTTTCTTTTGAATGTTCCAGTTACCTCCAGTAGTGTACATCAACGTTTCCCAGCTGAATTAGTTAATGATGGTTTGAACACGGATTCGTCCCGCTGGGCAGCTAAAGATTCGGTTTTGCCCATCTGGCTTGAGTTTGACTTGCAGGGAGAAAAGACATTTAATACACTCGTGCTGGATGAAAACATTGTGGCAGGCTGGGCCACCGAGCGGATCGCCGGCATTGAACTGCAAAAGGCTGAGGGCGACACTTTTACAACGTTTTATTCCTATGAGGGGACGATTGGTACGTCCTGTGAATTAACCTTTGAGGATTGCTCCGCAGAAAAAATTCGTCTTGTGATCACATCGCTCCAGCCTGATACATCTGCTAATAGTCAAGGACAGACCGATCCCAGTTTGCGTGAAGTTGCACTTGACTATAAGCCGGAATCAACAAATTAATCTTTATAGAGACGTCGCAGCGGGTACGTTTTATAATGTGCCCGCTGCGACGTCTTTCCGATACTCACGCGGTGACTTCCCGAAAAATTCTTTAAATTTGCGGGCGAAATAAAAGGCGTCATCAATTCCAACCTCAGATGCTACAGCTCCGATGCTAAGGGACGAATTTTTGGAAGCTAACAACTGGGCCGCTTTTCTCATACGCACTTGGTTGACATAAGCAAAAACGCTTATATTGGTCTCTTGCTTAAACAGGCGGCATAAATAGCTTTTATTCAAATTTGCCTGTTTGGCAATTTCTTCAAGTGTAATCGGTTCCATATAATGAGCATCAATAAATGTAAGTGCGCGGATGATTTCTTGATTATCTGTGACTGAGATGGATGGTGAATTCAAAAGAAATGGTGACAAAATATCGACCATTTTACTTTGTAAGGTTTGAACAGTAAATGCTTCCGTCAATTGAGTTACAAATGATGATATGACATCGTCATTCGGTGCAGTATGCAGGGAAAGCATAAGATGTTCACAACAGCGACAGCAGCAAGAACGAACCCAGTCAGGGTCATAAAAATGTTGCGAGCATAACGAGAAGAACCCCCTTATCTCCGTAAGAAAGGCCTCTACTGATTTGGTGCGAAAAGCTTCAATGATCCCTTTTGAAAAAAAATGATAAAGGGCGTTGCTTTCATTGGAAAAATCAGAGAATTGCTCGACAGGAAACAAGTGCTTTTCTGGAAGATAAAACATATATCGCAGTGCGTTTTGACACTGTTTATAACAGTTGCGCAATGCTTGGATACGACTATCGCACGTTCCAAAAGAAACGTTAGGACACTTTTTAAAATATAACTCTGCACGTCGCAACAGCTGTCGGGTTTTGCTTTGTATGAGTTCTTGTTTATTGACTTTTAAAAACAAAACCAAAAATTGATTTTGGGGTGTCCAAATTATTTCTAAAGGGCCGACTTCGGAAAAGATATCCGGCAGAAGTGATTGTAGTTGGGATAAAAATGGATTTTGTACAGAAGTATCTGGAAAAGGAGCGGAAATGAGCAGGAGCCCCAATTGCTTTTTTGAATCACAATCAGCCATCAACAGGCTTTGAATATCACACGAAATTGGGTGGCTGGTAAATAAAACCCGTTCAATTTCGGAAAGAAAAAGTTTTCGTGTGTTTTGCTCTTGTTTTAGAGCTATTTGAGCGGCTTCCGTACGTTTTTGATTTTGGAAACACAGATTCTGTGAAATTTTCTCCATGTGCTCAAGCAGGTGGGCACGTGTCATATCTGTTTTTAATATATAGTCGGCGGCACCTTCCGTGAGAGCCTCTCGAACGAGTTCGAATTCAGAATAGTTTGAAAGAACTAAAACAGCGCCTTCGAACGCTATGGCCTGTAGCTGGCGGATCAATTCGATGCCATCCATGACAGGCATTTTTAAATCTGTTAGGATGATATCAACGCTATTTGTTTCCAAGAACAGCAATGCCTCTGAACCATTGCTGGCGGTTCCCGCAATAATATAATCAGTACCTTCAAGTAATTTCCGAACGCCGATTTTGATTATAGGCTCATCGTCTACTAACAGAATCTTAAACATTATTCATTCTCCTTCTGGTCTAATAATGGGATGGTAATACGACAAATGGTACCTTTACCAGGCTGACTGCTTATCTGCAGCCTGTCATCTGTGCCATAACAGATATGAAGCCGCTCGACCACATTGTTCACGCCGATCCCAGAGAAACGTTCTTTTCCGCGAGTGCCTGGAAATACTGAGAATCCACAGCCGTTATCACGAATCTCTATAACCATATTCCCATGCCCATCCAACGTACTGCTGACCGTAATCATAATGGATTCCGGCATATTTTCGGTTCCATGTATGATTGCATTTTCCGCAAGAGGCTGTAGTACGAATCGAGGCAAGAGTTGAGACTTTGTTTTTGAATCTATCTCGTAGCAGACATCAAAGGAGTTGCCGTAACGTATTTTTTGAACGGTAAAATAATTTGAAAGATTTTCCAGTTCCTCAGATAGGGGAACAAATTCATCTGTCTTCATAATAGTGCTGCGCAGGAGAGCACTTAGTGAAGAAATCCCCTCGGCGACAACCGGCACATCGTTGATCACAGCTAACCACTGAAAAGAATTGAGTGTGTTAAACAGAAAATGTGGGTTGATTTGGTACTGAAGGGCTTCCAACTCCAATTCCCGCCGCCGAACCTGGTCGGCCTGACGGCGATCCATCAACAACTGAATCTCATCTACCATCTGGTCGATGGTCCTGGACAAAAAGCCCAATTCGTCCTTGTTGGGGTCATTGATGTGTACATTTAAATCTTCATCAGATGTAATATTGCATGCGGCAACGATATTTCGTATAGGGGAAACGATACTGACATAAACGATAAAAGTTAGAATCAGCGAAAGCAGAATAAGAGCAGCCGCTATCCAGAAAAGGGCTGTGTTGATGCTCTCGGCCTCTTTGGTGATGTAGCTGCCCGGGATGTTGGCGACGAGATAACAGCCAAAGTTATTGTTATACATTGCGATTACCACATCGCTTTTTCCGTTTTCATTTATATTGAATGTGTGTTTGCCCAATGCAATATTAGCTTCAAGTTCCCCAAACAGCTCAGTATCGGCAATGTTTTTTCAAAGCAGACTGCGATCCTGCGAAGAAAGTATGCTACCATGCTCGTCCACCAGCATAATATTGGATTCGGGGCCGAATGTAACATCGGCAAAGATTTTTTTCTCAAATAACGCTTCATTGATGTAAACCATAATATAGCCTACGGGCTCCCCACCTAAGGTTGCGCTGTAAAGCTTTCTGCCCAGAACCAGCTTGTCTTGCGACCGATATGTGTGGATAAACTGCAAAGAGTCTTTCGGAGCAGTTTTGTCTATCACAGCTAAAAGCTGCTCGCTTTTTTCATATGGAATTCCATCATATCCGCGGTCGTAAATCGGCGTACCGTCTAAGCTTACGATCCGCAGATTTTTTAAATAAATGGACTGAAATGGAATATTAACGGACAGATCACGGATGGAGAGCACCATATCCCTTGAAATATCCTGCCCGGCCGAAGTTTGCTGCAAACTGTTTTGAACGGCGTCCGCAACCGAAAGCGTCGCGCAGTAATCTTGAAATTTTTCCAGTTCAATCGTCATGTTGGTATTAAGGGAACGAACGGTTTGCAAAGCAGATTCACTGATCTTACTGTTGATGGCCCTCGTATAAACTCGATA
>ERZ773183.2376-NODE-2376-length-12941-cov-3.416421_pt1 | contig 12941 bp, 9 predicted proteins | sample MGYA00580532_ERZ773183 | MGnify/ENA primary metagenome ERZ773183 (study PRJEB29015, sample SAMEA2737791) | human gut metagenome | biome: human gut; feature: human-associated habitat; material: faeces | place: China | collected 2012 ... | reverse complement strand
AGCGCAGAAGGCTACAGGAAAAAATGCAGACAGAAGGGATGACACTTCCCTGCGGATGTCCGGGAAGCCAGTCCAGAACAATCGCACACGAAGAATCCGCCGCGGCTTGCAATACAGAGGCGGTCAGCCGCCTGTCCCAGTGGCCTGTGCAGATTAAGCTGGTTCCCACACGCGCACCGTATTTTGACGGCGCAAAGCTGCTGATTGCCGCAGACTGCACCGCGTATGCCTATGCCGCCTTCCACGAAAAATTCATCAAGGGGCATATCACCCTTGTGGGCTGTCCGAAGCTGGACAGTGTGGATTATTCCGAGAAGCTGACCGAAATCATTCGCGAGAATGATATCAAAAGTGTCACCATTGTCCGCATGGAGGTTCCCTGCTGCGGTGGTCTGGAATTTGCGGCAAAAACGGCATTACAGCAGAGTGGAAAATTTATTCCATGGCAGGTTGTGACCATCTCCACAGATGGCAGAATTCTGGATTAAAAAAGAAGAATAAAGAGGATAAAAAAGGAAGAGAGGCGATTGTATGAAAAATAGGATGTTTTGTTTTCAGTGTGAGCAGACGGCAGGATGTACCGGCTGTATGGGAAATGCAGGCGTTTGCGGCAAAACCGCTGATGTGGCACAGCTGCAGGATGAACTGACAGGGGCGCTGATTGGGCTTGCGCGCGCAACGGACAATGCCCCCGATGTGAATGACGGCACATGGCGGCTGATGATTGAGGGATTATTTACCACCGTTACAAATGTAAGCTTCAACGAAAAGACACTGCGCGAGCTGATTGACCGCGTACATGCGGAAAAGGCAAGGCTTGTGCCCGACTGTTCGGACTGTGCTGCTCCGTGCGGTCGCGCTGCCGATTACGATATGGCAAGGCTCTGGAATGCGCAGGAGGATATCCGCAGCCTGAAATCCCTGATTCTGTTCGGGGTGCGCGGCATGGCGGCCTATGCGCATCATGCTCTGGTGCTGGGCTATACCGATGATGCGGTGAACGATTTCTTCGCAAAGGCGCTTTTTGCTGTCGGCGAGGATTGGGGCATGGAGGAGCTGCTGCCCATCGTGATGGAGGTCGGTGAGAAAAACCTCAAGTGCATGGCGCTTCTGGATCAGGCAAATACCGAAAGCTATGGCACGCCCACACCTGTTACCGTTCCGCTGACTGTGGAAAAGGGGCCGTTTATTGTGATTTCCGGTCACGATCTGCATGATCTCAAGCTGCTGCTGGAGCAGACCGAGGGCAGGGGTATCAATATTTATACCCATGGCGAAATGCTGCCTGCACATGGTTATCCCGAATTGAAAAAATATGCGCATCTCAAGGGTAACTTCGGCACAGCATGGCAGAATCAGCAGAAGGAATTTGCAGAGCTGCCTGCGCCGGTGCTGTTTACCACCAACTGTCTGATGCCGCCGAAGGCAAGCTATGCCGACCGCGTATTTACCACAGAGGTGGTATCCTATCCCGAAATGACGCATATCGGCGCGGATAAGGACTTCACCCCTGTGATTGAAAAGGCGCTGGAGCTGGGTGGCTATGCCGAGGATAGAATGTTTACAGGCATCAATGGCGGCAATACAGTGATGACAGGCTTTGCACGCGGCACGGTGCTTGGGGTGGCGGATAAAGTCATCGAGGCTGTGAAAGCCGGCGCAATCAGACATTTCTTCCTTGTTGCAGGCTGCGACGGGGCGCGTCCCGGGCGCAATTATTATACGGAGTTCGTAAAGCAGACCCCTGCGGATACGGTTGTGCTGACGCTTGCCTGTGGCAAATACCGCTTCAATGACCTTGACCTTGGCACCATTGGCGGTCTGCCCCGTCTGATGGATATCGGGCAGTGCAATGATGCTTACAGTGCGATTCAGATTGCCGTTGCGCTTGCCGATGCGTTCGGCTGCGGTGTGAATGATTTGCCGCTGTCTATGGTGCTTTCCTGGTATGAGCAGAAGGCGGTGTGTATCCTGCTGACCCTGCTGTATTTGGGCATCAAGAACATTCGCCTTGGCCCGACCCTGCCGGCATTTGTTTCGCCCAATGTGCTGCAGTACCTTGTGGAGAATTTCGGGATTGCACCAATCACGACTCCGGAGGAGGATTTGAAGCAGCTGCTGCAGGAGGCTTAAATAAATAAGATATCTTTTATGAGAAGGCAGTCCCCTTGGATTGCCTTCTTTTTTATTGTAGTGCCTTTAAACGAAACAAAACCACCCTCTTACGAAAAAATATTACAAATTAGGATATTTTTTATAAATTAAGGTTGTAATAGAAATCCCTTTTTGCTATAATTCAAATTGCATAAAATAATAAATTCCGCAGAAAACAAGCATAATTCGGCAAAGTAGGCGAAAGCCTATGACGCAAAGCTACAGGGCCTTTCAACTGGCAGCCAGCTGCAAAAAAACGAGCATTGCCGGATAGGGGCGGTGCTTTTTCTGTTTGTGAAGAAAAAAGGAATTTATTCGCATTGGGTATAAAGAAAGTACAGATAAAGGGAGGAAAAAATATGAAGAAAAATTATTATGCGAAGGCACTTGCGCTGACCGTAGCGGCAAGTATGGTTTCTGTGCCGGCATTCGCGGCGGAGGGGACGGACGACCCTCAGGCACAGGAGAAAACGGTGGAGCAGGACGAGCAGAAAGGGGAAAAATCTGCAGAGGAAGAGCAGGAAAAGACCGAGCAGTTCGTAAAGGAAAAAAAGATAGAAGATGGAATTTCCGCAGCTTCTGATGATGACCAAGAAACTGCCGTTGCAGAAGGGGAAGTTTTTGCAAAAGGGGTCTGCGGTGCAACCGAAGAAGATGAGGTTTCGTGGGAACTGGTAAAGAATAACGATGCATTATACCGCAAGGCGGAAGAAAACGGATATTCCTACGCAACAACAGATGAAGACGGATACGAAAAGGTAGATGGCTATACCTTGACCATTTCGGGGGAAGGCAATATTGCAGATTACTACGGGAAAAATATTACGATTGATAGCTTTGAGGGGGATATTGCTCCTTGGAGAAGAGCCTTACTCAGCGATGTCGAGGCTGACAGAACAACACAGGAGGTTGTTCCAATCACAAAGGTTATTGTAGAAGATGGCATTACAGGAATCGGTACAGATGCATTTTCTTATTTGGCGCTGAATGGGACAATTACATTTAATGAAAACGTAACCTATTACGGCAGCGGTGTTTATTCGTACTGCCCTTTGATTACGACGGTTGATTTTACAAATTTCAAGCCTAAAAATGTTTCGGATTATTGGATACCGGGTCATGAAATGCTGACAGGCAGTGCCGTTCCTTACGGATTTTTTGACAAAGATAAAAGTCTGAATACCTGTATAGTAGACGGAAAAACCTACACCGGTGAGCTTGCCCTGCCGGAACGGATTGACACCATCTGTACGGCGGCATTCCGCGGAACAGGATTTGACACTATCAATTTTGACAATGGCTTGAAGGATATAAAAGAAGTAGGCCCCTATGGCATGAGTAATCTGGCAAATATTGATACATTTACCTATCCGGGGAATGTGGACTTTTATAGCGGCGAGAGTCCCAACGGCAACAAAACGTCCAGTGTTGTATTAACTGGAAGCAGCATAAAAAAACTGATTATTCAGAAGGATGTAAAGGAATTGCCTGACGCTTTTGCTTATCAGCTGAAAGCGTTAGAGAAAGTTATCTTTGAGGGAGAAATAGAAAGTATTGGCTCGAATGCCTTCGGCGGATGCGAAAAGCTGGAATCCGTAGAGCTTGGTAAAGTGAAATCGATGGGGAATGGTGTATTTATCAACTGTCCTTCTCTGAAGTCCCTTAAAATCGAAGGGGATGAGAACTTGGTTCTTTCTTCTAATACCGTAGCGAGCTGGGGAACAAACTGGCCCGGTGCCGCACCCTTGGAAACCTTTGAACTGGGTGCAGGGACAATCAATTTCAACCTGAACGGGAAAAAGGATACTCTTAAAGAGGTAAAGCTTGGTGACGGGGTTAAGGATATTCCCGATTATTTTTTAAGTGGATGTACCAAATTGGAAACACTTGAAATCGGGAACGGCATTACAAAAATCGGGAATCGTGCTTTTCAACAGACAAACATTACAAGCATTGCAATTCCGGACAGCGTAACAGTTATTGGGAAACAGGCATTCAATAGATGTACTTCTCTTAAAGAGGTAAATATTTCAAAGAATTCTAAACTTGAAACAATTGGAGACGGTGCATTTTATGATACAAGAGTGCTGAAAATGTATCTTCCCGGCGGAGTAAAAACGCTTGGCAGCGGTGCTTTCCAGAGAACACCTGTGGAAATTTATGATTTGAGTGATGTCTATTCTTCTGATTTTACCATCGGGGATTGGTGCATCAATAACTGGTATAATACTAAAGAAGGCGAAGTGGCACCTGAATGGGCAAATAATCATAAGGATATTTATGTAAATAACAACGACATCTTAAATGCCTTATTAGCTGACAAGAAAGCCGGTTCTGTGACTAAAACCTGCTATGTGACAAACGGCGGAACAGTTGATATGACAAAGACAGGCTTTGATGCAGTTTCTCGTCCGGGCTACACTGTGGAATGGCACAAAAACGCAGATTTTTCCGATACGGCATATACAGGTGAGCCTCAGAACGGCCAAAACTACTATGCAAAATGGACTTTGAATGATTCTACAAATACGATTGAAGTTACTTATGACGCGAATATCAGCGGTGTAACGGCAAAAACGTATGCTGAAATTAAAGGAAATGAGCATCTTGCAAAAGCAAGCAGCTTTAGCCGTGCAGGCTATACATTTACCGGATGGAACACAGCGAAAAATGGCACAGGCACTGCCTATGCGGTTGGTGATATTATTCCCACGACCGCGGATATTACCGTTTATGCGCAGTGGGAGCTGAATGCACCTACAGTTTCTGTAACAGGTAATGCAACAAAGCAGTATGACGGCGAGAATGTTACTCTCACAGCGGCAACGCCTGTTTCCGGTGTTACATATCAGTGGCAGAAGGACGGCGTAGCTATTGAAGGCGCAACAAAAGCTACATATACCGTGAAAAATGTTGCGGACAGCGGCAAATACACTGTTGAGATTACAGATACAGATGGCAAAACAGCCGTAAGCAGTGCGACAGCAATTTCCATTACAAAGAAAGAAGTGGCAGTGCCTACGGTGGAAAGCAAGACCTATAACGGCACAGTATTGATAGCGAATGTAAGTGCAACAGCTGATTACGGTGTTACAGAGAATGTAGGCGGAAAGAATGCCGGTGCGTATGATGTTGTTTTAACCTTGAGGGATGCAGAAAATTATAAGTGGGCTGACAGCGAAGAAGCCGAAAAAACGATTCCTTTTACAGTTGCACCCAAGAAGGTAGAATTAACTGTAGATAATAGCACATTGAAAGGCGCAGGCAGCGTTACATTTACGGTTGACGGCGTTTGCAACGGAGATACAGCAAAGGTTGTATGCGATGTTGACAGTATTAAGGTAGAGGGCTTAAAGGCTTCTTTGCCGAATGCAACCATGGAGTATACATTTACAACAGACATGGGTGGCAATTATGAACCTGCAAGCTGTGTTGTTTCCGTAACACGCAGAAAATCCGGTTCTTCTTCCTCTGACACCTCCGCCCCGACCTACGGCGTAAGCACAGGTAAGACGGAAAACGGCGAAATCTCCGTTACCCCCGCGAAGGCAGAAGCCGGCGAAACAGTGACCATCAAGGCAACCCCCGACAGCGGCTATCAGCTGGACAAGATGACGGTAAAGGACAAAAACAACAGCACCGTGAAGCTGAAAAAGGTGAACGAGAACGAATACACATTTACCATGCCCGTCGGCAAGGTTTCCGTGGATGCGACATTCGTGCAGAAGGATGCGGCAGATGACAGCAACGCGGCTGAAGCAGGCAAGACCATTAAGCTGCAAATCGGCAGCCGTATCGTTAACGTGGATAACGAAGCAGTGATTTACGACGCTGCACCCGTCATCCGCAATGACAGAACTCTGGTGCCTATCAGAATTATCACCGAGGCTCTGGGCGGCAAGGTGGATTGGAACGGCGCGACCAAAGAGGTTACGCTCTCCATCAACGATAAGGAAATCAAGATGACTATCGGCAAGACGCTTGAAAAATATGGCGTTGCACCTGTTATCATCGACGGACGTACCTTCGTACCCGTGCGCTTCGTGGCAGATGAGCTTGGCGCAAACGTCGCTTGGGACGATGCAACCAAAACAGTGACAATCAAAACCGCTCGATAAGGCAATTCGGCGTTCATCAGAAATGGTGAACGCCATTTTTTTTGTCCCGTTTGCGAAAAAGTATTTGACAACAGGGGGCGTTTTTGGTATACTAACTATTGCAGTAGGCGTTTTGTGGAGATGTACTCAAGAGGCTGAAGAGGTGCCCCTGCTAAGGGTATAGGTCATTAACGTGGCGCGAGGGTTCAAATCCCTCCATCTCCGTAATGGAAAAGGCTATCAAAAATGGTAGCCTTTTTTCTTTTGTGAAAAAAGAACCCTTTTTTTGTGGCGCAATGCAAATCATATTTTAATAGGAAGCTTTTTGGCGTTTCGATTCCCCGAAACGTCTTTTTTTATACCTTGAGACTCCCTGAGACTTGGCATCTGCTATTCTCCATGACAGAAAGGAGGAGAGCAAAATGTATGTTACAGGGGACACGATTATCCGCTTTGCGACCGTTCTGGGAGCATTAGGTACGCTTGGAGCCCTGCTTTACCGCAGCTTTCACTGGATGGAGCAGCAGAAGGCACAGCAGGCGGAAATCGAGAACATCAAAAAGGAGCAGTGCGTTATATGCTACGGGCTTTTGGCAACACTGGACGGGCTCAAGCAGCTTGGCGCAAACGGCAATGTCAGTGATGCCTATCAGAGACTGGAAAAGCATCTGAATCAATCGGCGCATGAATGAAAGGGGGAAATGGAATGAAGGAAATTTGGAAAGAAGCTGTCGGAAATCTGCTGACGGTGAAAAGTATTGTAACATTGGTGCTGACGCTGGTATTTTCCGTTCTGGCAGTCACAAGCCGTATTGACGGCGGGCAATTTCTGAATATTTTTTCGATTGTGATTGCATTTTATTTCGGCACACAGCACAGGAAAAGCATGACACAGGAAGTGACACAGGAAAAGGGGGATGCGGAATGACGGGGCATGAATTGGTTGCATTTGCGAGAGGAAAGATTGGCACGCCTTATGTTTATGGCATGAAGGGCAAGGTGCTGACGCAAAAGACGTATGACCGGCTGAGAATCCTTTTTGGGCCGCTGGTCTGGGAGAGCGACGCGGCGAAAATCGGGCAGGTTTGTGTAGATTGCAGTGGTCTGATTTCGTGGGGGACAGGCATCCTTCGCAATTCGCAGGGCTATCATGACACAGCGGATGCGGTATTTCCCATCGCGACCATCGGGCAGGCACCCATTGGGGCGGCGGTCTGGCGCAAGGGGCATATCGGCATTTACATCGGCGGCGGAAAATACATCGCGGCGGACGGCAGTGCCTACGGTGTGCGAATCGGCGCTGTTGCGGGCAGCGGCTTTACGCATTGGTTCCGCTTGAAGGATATTGCCTATGAAAGAAAGGAGGACGAAATGGTTACAAAGGAAACGATTTTTTATAATGATAAGGCATACACCGTCAGCCTCATCCGCAAGGACGGCGTAACATACCTGAAGACCAGAGATATTGCGGAAATTTTAGGCTTAGCGGTCGGCAGCAGGGGAAAGGCACCGGTCTTAGCAGACAAGCCTACTGCATAAATAAAACAATTTCATATCAGAATTTTATCCCTTTCGGACGAAAGGGATTTTTTGTTTAATTGAATAAAAATATAACAGTACGATTTTTTATTTTTCCTGTGCGAAGGAAACAAAGAGCAGGAAAATTTTTCATCTGATATTGTTCAGTTTTCATTTTTGCCAATAAAAGCGTATTTTACTTTACCCAAAAAAGAGAAAATGAACTATTTTTCAGTCTATTTTCCTCTTTTTCACAGGATGCGGTTGGACATTTTTTCACATCGTTCAAAAAAATGTACGAAAAACTATACAAAAATACCTGAGTTTGTAGAAAATTTCACAGTACCCCTTGCCTTTCTCAGGAAAAGTGGTATACTGATACTGTATTCGGGTAGGGATTTTCAGGAATTCATTGTGCGATTAGATACACGCTGAACTTTTTTTCAGGATGTGATTTGCGCGTATCGGCAGAATGAGCCGAAGATCCTCCGAGAAGAGTACGCAGTTCTTCAAATACAAAATATCTATATCAAAAGGAGAAGTGAAAAACATGAGAATTTCCGACAGAGTGCAGGCAATGCAGAACTCCCCTATTAGAAAATTTAACCCTATGGCTGACGCAGCTGAAGCAGCAGGCGTTAAGATTTATCACCTGAACATCGGTCAGCCCGATATCGAAACACCTTCCGTATTCTGGGAAGCAGTTAAAGGCTTTGACCAGAAGGTACTGGCTTACGCTGGTTCTTGGGGTCTGCCCGAGCTGCAGGACGCAATCGTTGATTACTTCAAGAGATTCGACATGAATCTGGAAAGAAACGACGTTCTGATTACAGCAGGTGGTTCCGAAGCGCTGACACTGACATTCCTGTCCATCATCAACCCCGGTGATGAAGTTATCGTAGCTGAACCCTACTACACAAACTACCTGACATTCATTCAGGCTGCTGACGGTGTTGTAAAACCCGTTACAACATACGCTGAAGAAGGCTACAAATATGCAATCAAGGAAAGACTGGAAGCAGTTGTTACAGATAAGACAAAAATGATTTCCATCGTTAACCCCGGTAACCCTACAGGCTGCATCCTGTCCAGAGAAGACATGAGAGTTATCGCTGACTTCGCTAAAGAACATGATCTGTGGATTCTGGCTGACGAAGTTTACAGAGAATTCGCTTATGACGGCAGAGAAATGACATCCTTCGGTCAGCTGGCTGACATCGAAGACAGAGTTATCATCATCGACTCCGTTTCCAAGAGATTCTCCGCTTGCGGCGCTCGTATCGGCTGCATGGTTTGCAAAAACAAAGAATTCATGGCACAGGTATTCAAGATTGCTATGGGCCGTCTGTGTGTTCCTACACTGGACATGGTTGGCGCAACAGCAATGTACAAACTGCCTGCTGACTTCTTCAATAGCGTAAGAGCAGAATATGAACACAGAAGAGACGTTGCTTATGATGCACTGATGAAGATCCCCGGCGTTGTTTGCCAGAAACCCGGCGGTGCTTTCTACATCACATGCAAACTGCCTGTTGAAAATACAGAAGATCTGCTGCTGTTCCTGCTGAACGAATTCAGAGAAAACAATGAAACAGTTATGTACGCTCCCGCTGAAGGCTTCTACGCAACACCCGGTCTGGGCAGAGACGAACTGCGTATCGCTTACATCCTGAAAGCTGAAGATATGGCTAGAGGTATTGAACTGCTGGGCAAAGGTATCGAAGCATACAAAGCAAAAGGCGGCAAATAATTCAAGCTACATATTGATAAGCATTGCTTTGCACGTTAGGACGCTCCAATCGGAGCGTCCTTTCTCTATGCCGAAAAGCAACGAAACAAATCTGTTATATCCGTTACAAATGCTTAACAGATTTACAACAGATTTATGACAAATTGCACGATTTCTTTCTTTTTTTCGGTGCTTGTGGTATGATGAAAAAAATGAGTTATGGGGTTTTTTAGGAATTTTAAGGAGGTTTTGCAAATGGAGGAAAATAGAGAATTGACAAGAGCGGAGCTTGTGGAGCAGGATGCAAAGGAATGCTTCAAGCAGGGTCTGAACTGTTCGGAATGTGTGATGACGGCATTTCTGAATCATTTTGACACAGGGCTGCCCAAGGAGGTTGTAAAGCTTGCAACCGGCTTCGGCGGCGGCATGGGACATACAAAAAACACCTGCGGCGCAATTACGGGCGCGGTTATGGCGCTGAGTGCCATTGTGGGCAGAGAAAATCCTGCGGCAAAGGAAACGGTAGGCGAGAGAATTACCGAATTGCAGCAGGGCATTTATCCCATTGTCGGCAAAATGGTAAATGAAATCAAGGATGAATACGGCACACTGATCTGCTCTGAGCTTTCTAATCCCTTCGGTGATTTCGCATGCAAGGAAAGAAAGAAAAACTGCATGACTATGATTATGCACTGCGCAAATCTGGCGGCGAAATATGCAGAAGAAGCGCAGAAATAAAAAGCAATTATAACGTAATATAAAAGGAATATTGTAATAACGAACATAAGATTTGGTGATTGAGATGAAAAAAGTATTTTTGGGGCTTCTGGCAGCACTGATGCTTACCGTGCCTGCCTTTGCCCATCCGTTGATTACGGTTTACGTAGATGGAGAACAGTTAAGCTTCGACCAGCCGCCCATCATTCAGGATGACCGCACACTGGTACCCATGCGGAAAATCTTCGAGGCACTGGATGCACAGGTAATCTGGGATGAAGCAGACCAGACGGTTATGGCAATGCACAATGAGGATATCATTATGCTGCAGATTGGCGAAGCAGGTCTGTATAAAAACGGCGAATTGGTTTATACCATGTCTGTCCCTGCGCAGATTATCAATGACCGCACACTGGTGCCTCTGCGCGCCGTTGCGGAAAGCCTTGGCGCATCCGTTGCGTGGGATGGCGTGAAATATGTCATTGATATCCATTCGGACGGCACCTCCAAAAAGCCTACGGGCAGTGAGCAGCAAGCACCGCAGGTTGGCGGCTATACGTCCTCTGTCCTTGCGGCGGACGGCACAGAGGTGCTGCATGTGGAGCTGAAATGTGACGAGGTTGCGGGGCAGGCGGCAGTCAATACTGCCATGGCACAGGCTACCTTCAACGAAGGCAAAGCCTTTTTGCAGACCTATAAGGCGCAGGCGTTGCAGGCATACGCCAATGATCCCAACGGCTTCCAGCCCTATTACTGCGTGGGTGCGTATAACGTAACACGCAGCACAAACGGCTATGCTTCCTTCTTGGGAACGGTTTCCTCCTACGCAGGCGGCACAGAGCAGGCGCAGTATACCTCTCATACCTATGCCATGAGCAGTGGCAGGGAGTGCGCCTTGAGCGAGCTGGTTTCCGATAGTCAGGCGGATTTGCAGGCACTCTGGAAGGCATCCTTTACAGCGCTGATTGAAGCGGACGAGGATGCGTTCTACAGCGATGCGGAAAGCAGATTGGCAAGAAGTCTGAATCAGGTGCAGTTCTACCTGACAGATAGCGGCATTGTTTTCTATCTCTCCCCCGGCATCATTGCCCCTGCGGCAACGGGTGCGGTGTCCTTTGAAATTGCATATCAGATTTAAAGAGAAGGCATAAAATAGGATTTTTTACGAAAAATAGAGAAACAAAAGAGAAAAGGAGGGAGTGCGGATGTGTACCGCAGTAAGCTATCATACCAAAGACCATTATTTCGGCAGAAATCTGGATTTTGAGTGTTCCTATGGGGAGAGCGTGACGATTACCCCCAGACGCTTTTTGTTTAGCCTTCCCGAAGGGGCGGAATTTCGGACAAAGTATGCCATGATTGGCATGGCGCACGTTGCCGAGGGAACGCCGTTATATTATGATGTGGTCAACGAAAAGGGGCTTGCCATGGCAGGCCTGCTGTTCGCGGGCAATGCAGTCTATCAGAAGCGGCAGGAGGGGAAGGACAACATTCCCTCGTGGGCGCTGCTGCCTTGGATTTTGGGGCAATGCGAAACCGTAGCAGAGGCAAGGGTGCTTTTGGAGCGGATTGCAGTGACAGATGAGCCGTTCAGCGAGGCCTTACAGCCCAGCCCGATGCACTGGATGCTTGCGGATGCGGCGCAATGCCTTGTGATAGAACAAATGGCAGACGGACTGCATCTTTATGATAACCCGATTGGCGTTTTGGCGAATAATCCGCCCTTTCCCTTTCACAGAGAAAATATCAGGCAATATCTGAATGTTACCGCAGAGCCGGCGCAGGATCGCTTCAGCGGACAGGAGCTGCTTTCCCCCTTCAGCCGTGGCATGGGTGGGTTTGGCTTGCCGGGCGACCTTAGCTCTGCCTCTCGGTTTGTGCGGGCTGCCTTTGTGAAATTAAACTCTCGTTCCGCAGAGGGCGAAAAAGAGAGTGTCAGCCAGTTTTTCCATATTCTCGGTGCAGTGGAGCAGCAGAGAGGATGCTGCTATCTGGGCGAGGGAAAATATGAGATTACCATATACAGCTCCTGCTGCAATCTGGAGAAGGGGATTTACTATTATAAGACCTATGACAATCACAGCATTACGGCAGTGGAGCTGCACAAGGAAAATCTGGACGGAGAGGAATTGATTTGTTATCCCTTGGCTTAAGCCGTTTCTCTCCTTTACGATACAATGCAAAAAGGAGGATATTATGGAACTGATATTGGCTTCGGCCTCACCGCGCAGGAAGGAATTACTGGAAAAAATCGGGCTGCCCTTTACGGTACAGCCTGCCAAAGGCGAGGAACGCATCACGCAGAAAAGCCCTGCGGCGGTTGTTATGGAATTATCCCGACAGAAGGCAGAGGAAATCGCAGCAGCGCAGACCGGGGATTGCATTATCATCGGGGCGGATACGGTGGTTGCTAAGGGCGAGAAAATCATGGGCAAGCCGAAGGACGCGGCGGATGCAAAGCAGATGCTCAGAAGCATTGCCGATGACTGCCATCAGGTCTATACGGGTGTCACGCTTATCCGCACGGGTGCGCATCCCCAAAGCGTCACCTTTCAGGAAAAAACAGACGTATGCCTCTATCCGATTTCCGATGCGGAGCTGGATGCCTATATTGCAAGCGGCGACCCGATGGATAAGGCAGGTGCGTATGGCATACAGGGCGATTTCGCGATTTATGTGAAGCGCATCGTAGGAGATTACTATAATGTGGTGGGTCTGCCGATTGG
>ERZ773183.2374-NODE-2374-length-12945-cov-3.222731_pt1 | contig 12945 bp, 10 predicted proteins | sample MGYA00580532_ERZ773183 | MGnify/ENA primary metagenome ERZ773183 (study PRJEB29015, sample SAMEA2737791) | human gut metagenome | biome: human gut; feature: human-associated habitat; material: faeces | place: China | collected 2012 ... | reverse complement strand
CACCACTTGTGGAAACCTGAATACTCTTGATTACACCGTTATCGATATCATAAGTGCCGCTGCCGAAGGTTTCGGAATAATCTCCGGGCAATACCACATCGGTATAGCCATCCAGATAATGATCATTGATTTTCACACTGCCTGTCTGAATGGTATCCTTTTTCTGCAAATACAGCTTATTTGCGCTTGTGTCATAGCTCATGTTTTTCATACTGGAGCTGAAAATCTGTAATGTCATCGCATGATTATCTGTGGTATAGCTGTATTTCGCCATGCCGTCCACCTCAAATACCAACCGCAGAGTCGTATCGTTGAACATTGCCGCTCTGCCTGCCGTTACATATTCCAGTGCGCTTACATCAAAGGTGCTGTCCAACTCGGAAACCGCATTGGGAATATCCACTACGATTCTGCTTGGGTTGGAAAGCGTATAGACGCTCACGCCCAGTGCGCTGTCCCCGCCAACCTCAATGATATCTCTGTCGGTGCTGCTGTTATGTCGAATTGCAATATCGCTGACCGTTACGCTTTTGAATGCAATCGTCAGCTTGGATTTATCCGCACTCTGCGTAATGGTGTAGTTCTTTTTCCCTGTTAAATCAAACACCACTCTGGTGTAGATTGTACCATCATCCGCTGTATGCTCCGCCGTCCGCACTGCGGTCACAATACCGCTGTTCGTTGCAGTCAGACTTGTCGCCAGACCGTTCTTTGCGCCGTAAAAATCAAGCACAATCTTGTTATCTGCCACGTAGACCTCCTCATAGGAGGAAACCGCACCGCTTGCCTGCACGGAGAAGGTCTGCTCCGCCGTTTTGCTTGCCGGCACAGCCACCTTATTCAGCGTGACATAATTCACGCTCGGTGTAGTGGGTGTGGTGGGGGTTGTGGGTGTGGTTGGATTTGTCGGTGTTGTAGGTGTTGTCGGCGTGGTGTTTGCCGTCGTTTTGATAGAAACCGTTCTGGTTGCATCGTCCCACTGAATGTTCAGATCCAGTGCAGAAGCCAGCGCACGCACAGGCAGCATCGTTCTGTCGTTAATAATCATCGGCGGCACATCCATGGTAAAGGTTTTGCCGTTTTTGTAGCCGGTTGCCTTATTCATTTCAAAGACCAGTGTGTAATCATCATTGATCACATACGCCTGCTTGGCTTCTTCGTTCCAGGTAACCTCGCAGCCAAGCTCCTGCGCAATCTGGCGCATGGGCAAAAGCGTTCTGCCGTCAATCGCGACCGCAGGCATATCCTTCGGTGTCATGGTTTTTCCGTCAATCTTTACCACAATCTCCTTCGCATTGTATGCGTGGTTCTTGCCGTTATAAAACAGGTTCATGCTGACATTTGCTGCAAATGCCGTTACGGATGAAAGCATCCCCACCGCCATCGTTGTCAGCAGGAGCCGTTTCCACTTATGTCTCATTGTGTATTCCTCCTGCTTATCCTTATGTAAACTTTCCTTTGACATACTCCTCTAGTATATCAGTATATCAAATTTTGTCAAAATGAAAAGGTTCTTTCCCATTTTGTAAGAAAGTCTTAATCTTTAGTCGAAAAAAGAGCGTCTATTGTTCCCAATAAACGCCCTTTTCCAATATTTTCTTGCTTATCTGCCCCAGTTTTCCGTATAACTGCCCTTGAGCGTTGCGGTTTTCGTTTCATCGTTCCAGAGAATTTTTTCTGCGCCGAAAATCTTCGCCCAATCCCGCATCGGAAGGAAGGCTCTGCCATTGACAATCTCCAGTTCCCCTGAGGTTTCCAATGGATTGCCACCATAAAGCATTTTCTTTTCGCCTGCTTTCATTTGAAAATAGACATCTCCCTTCAGAATGGTGACCTCTTTCTCCCCTGCGTTCCAATCAACTTTGGTCGGCTCGCGGTCAAACGCCTTTACCGCCGCACGCAGGGGCAGCATGGTATAACCGCTTTTGCTGAGGTAAGCCGGAGTATCCAACGCGACCCTGTCTGCGCCGGAATAAATAGAATTCTCGCCCACAGGAATGGTTATCACCCAGTTTGTTCTGGTCGAGATTTCAAAGTTCGCATCCACGAAATTTTCAATCACCTTTGTCTGCTCTGCTTTTCCATCTGCATCCTCGTAGTCTGCATACAGACCATAATGCACACCGGAGCCAACCTCCAATGCGCCATTTTCTGCATCCAGCGTATAATCGGAAAGCGTCAGGGCTTCCTGCTTCGTGTCATCCGCCGCAAGAATCTGCACAATCAGCTTGCCTTCCTCTACGTAACATTCCGCCTTTACGGAGCCGTTTTCCACAACCGTTTTTTCTTTCTCTGCAAACTGCATTTTTCCTTCTGCGGTAAATACGAATTTCGCGCCTGCCGCAAAGCCATCTGTCTCTGTTTCCGTCAGAATCAGCTTCTTCATGGTAATTTCATCCGGTCTGTCATCCTTTTTGAAGCCCGTGTGTCCATTCGCATACTCGCACTTTGTCGCGATATCCACCGCAGGAAATTCCGCCGCCTGCGCCATCACAGGCATCGCTGCCAGACAGCCTGCCACCAAGGCTAAACCAATTATTTTCTTCATAAAATGCTCCTTTCGTTTTTCCCGGTTTTCCCATGTTATCTTGCTTTTTATTCTTCCTCGCCCTGCGCCCGTTTATCAAACGCCTTCAGCTTTTTCATAACCCTGCCGTGTACGCTGTTCGCAGGGAAATTTCCTGTCTTATTCTTCTTTCCGGCGGACAGCCCCATCAGAAGCTCAATCCCTTCATCAATCTTAGAAATCGGATAAATATGGAACAGACCGTCCTTCACCGCCTGCACCACCTCATCCTTCAGCACCAGATCCTTCACATTGGAAACAGGAATAATTACCCCCTGTGTCCCCGTCAGACCGCGTTTTCTGCAAAGGTCGAAGAACCCTTCGATTTTATGGGTCACACCGCCGATTGCCTGAATTTCGCCCTTCTGGTTGACAGAACCCGTCACCGCCAAATCCTGACGAATCGGCAATTCTGCCAGAGAGGAAAGAATGCAGTATAATTCCGTACTGGAGGCGCTGTCCCCATCAATACCATTATAATTCTGCTCGAAGCAAACCCGACAGCTCAAAGAAAGCGGAAAATTCTGCGCATAGGTCTGCCCCAGAAAGCCCGTGATAATCTGCACGCCCTTGTCATGCGTCTGTCCGCTCAGGCGTGCCTCCTTCTCGATATTCACAATGCCGGATTTGCCGACATAGGTTGTTGCCGTAATACGGGAAGGATTCCCAAAGGCATAATTGCCCATATCCAGAACGGCAAGCCCGTTAATCTGCCCGATTTCCGCCCCTTCGGTATCAATCATAATGACGTTTTCTTCGAGCATTTCGTCCAGCTTTTCTTCATACAGCTTCATCCGCTGTTCCTTTTCGTAAATGGTTTTCTGAATATGTGCCGCCGTCACAAGCTCCGCTCCTTCCAGCTTTGCCCATGTTACCGCTTCGCAGAGAATCTCCGCCAGATGATTGAAGCGCGTGGAAAGCTTATCCTGCCGCTCTGCCGTTCGGGAGGAATATTCCACAATAGCGCAAACCGCGCTTACATCAAATTCCATGCACCCCTCTCTATCCACAAACCGTTTGATAAACTGCGCGATTTTCCGGATATTTTCATCTGTACGAGGCATTTCATAATCAAAGTCCGCGCGAATTTTGAAGAACTTATCAAATTCCTCGTCATATTCATTCAACAGCTCATAATAATAGCTGCTGCCAATCATAATCACCTTGATATTTGCAGGAATCGGCTCCGGCTTCAGGGTGGGCGCAACCACCGCACCCAGCTGCTCCCGTATGGAGTCCATGTTGATTTCTCTGGTCTTCATCACGCGGCGGAGTGCCTCCCATGCCTGTGGCGTAGAAAGGATATCCTGCGCCTGCACCAGCAGGTAACCGCCATTCGCCTTATGGAACAGACCGCCCTTAATCTTCATGAAATCCGTTGTCAAATTCCCGAATTCGCTGTCATATTCCACCTCACCCACCAGATTATTATAGGTCGGGTTAAACGTCACCACGATGGGCGCACCCTTGCTGTCGGAATGGTCTACAATCAGATTGACCTTATATTTCAGCGTCACATCCTCGGCAGGCTTTTTCCCAAGCATCGGCAGAAGACTTGCAAGGCTGTCCTCGCCGTCCTCTTCCTCCTCAACGAACTGGCTGATATTTTCCAAAACATCCTCCTGCACCGCATTGATGTAGGAAATAACTCTTTCATATTCCCGATATTTTTCCTGCACCGCGTTCACATGATGCCCGATGGCAAACATTCCCGTTTTATAATCCAACTGATCGGTCTGCCGCTTGGATTCCTTATCCATATCGCGCAGCTCACGCATAATGGAGCCTGCTTTTTCCTGCACCATCTGAGAATTTTTCTCAATTTTATTTTTTACATCCTCGCTCAGGTCATCATATTCATCCTCGCCGACTGCCTTGCCCTCTACCACTGGCATGAAAAATACGCCTGCATTCGTTGTTTTTACCTGAAAGCTATACTGCTCCGCAACGGCACTCATTTCTGCCATAAGCGCATCTCTTTTTTCATCAAAGGAATGCTCCAGAGTGTTTTTCTGTGTTTCGTAATCCTCCGCACGGAACGCCTTCTGCAGCTCTGTTTTGAAAAGCTGTACCAGCTCTGCCATGTCCTCCTTGAACTGCTTGCCCTGTCCCGGCTCGAAGCACAGTGCCAAAGGGCTTCTGGGGTTCTGGAAGTTATAGACATAGCACCAATCATACGGCACCGGCTCTGTCTGCGCCAGCTTTTCGGTGCTGTTTCTTGCATAGGTGGTTTTACCTGTACCGGAAGGCCCTGCCATATAAATATTGTAGCCCTTCATTTTTACTGCCAAGCCGAAATCAAATGCCTTTACGGCTCTTTCCTGCCCGATGACCCCCTCCAGCGGCTTTATCTCCGCCGTTGTGCGAAAGGACAGCTCCTCAGGAAAGCACCCTTTTTTTAGCTCTGTATACGCCAATTCAAATGGTTTTTCCATTTTTCTTCATCTCCTTTTTGCAAAAAACGCTGAAATGCACTCTCACATCTCAGCGTTTCTATTTTTTCTTTTCCGCTCCGTCAAAGGGACGCACCCTCTGCATCGGGGAAATATTTCCACATGATAATTGCATCCTCCTTGGTGTCGGGGTAATAATTCTTACGGATGCCCTCTGCCTTGAAGCCATATTTATGGTACAACGCCTGTGCAGGCCGATTCCCCATGCGTACCTCCAAGGTAATGCCTGTCATTTCTTTTTCCAACGCCTTTTCAATGAGCTTTTCCATCAGCATGCTGCCGATGCCTTCACAGCGTACCTCCTCCAGTACGCCCACGTTTGTGATATGTCCTTCTGTTACTACATGCCACATCCCTGCATAGCCGACTACTCTGCCATCCATCAGCGCCACATAGTAAATTGCCATTGTGTTTTCTCTGACCTCTCTTTCAAAATCCGCTCTGGTCCAGGGGACAGAAAAGGTTGCTTCCTCAAGCGTCACCACGCCGTCGATATGCTCCTCCGCCATAGGGACAATCTCAATCATTCTCCTGCTTCCTCCTTCGCCAGTCTGGCTTCTCTTTCCCGTTCCGCCTGTGATTTTCTCAGATAAATCAGCTCAAATGCATTGCCCGGCTTTGCCAGTCCTTCCTCTGCCATGATTGCGCCCAGCGTTGCCACCGCAGATGCTCTTTGCATATTGCAGTGCGCAGGAGCGAATAAAAATGCGGGGTTCTGTTCCAGTCTTTCTCTGTGCACCGGCACGCCGTCCCCCAGAAAAATGACCTCATGCTCCAGCATTTCCGCAATTTCAATGACACGCTCAATGCTTTCTGCCATGTGGTCTGTCAGGCGAATCAGCTTGCCGTTTTCCCACATATAAAAAGCGGCATAAACCTGATTTCTTCTGGCATCCATAATCGGGCAGATGAATTTATTCGTTTCAAACACATTATATGCCAATGCATCCAATGTGGGAACGGCGACAATGGGCTTGTCCAGCGCAAGCGCAAAGCCCTTCGCCGTTGCCGCGCCGATTCTCAGCCCCGTAAAGGAGCCGGGACCGCAGGCACAGGCAATGCAGTCAATGCTTGCCTTGTCCGTTTCCGTCCGTTCCAGAATATCCGCAATCATGGGCAGGATGGTCTGGCTGTGCGTCAGCTTATAATTCATGGTAAATTCCGCAATCAGCTTATCTCCCTCCACAAGAGCGGCACTGGCGGTCTGCCCCGTGGTGTCAATTCCTAAAATCTTCATCCTCAGCCCTCCTGTCTGATGGTGATGCGGCGGTAATCGTCATCCTTGGTGTAGTCCTTCTCTATCGTAATCCAGACGGCATCGGCAGGAATCAGCTCCTTCACCAGCTCCGCCCATTCTACCAGACAAACGCCCTCACCGTAAAAATATTCCTCATAGCCGGTGTCCTCCATTTCCTCCTCGCAGGAAATGCGGTACACATCAAAATGATACAGCGGCAGTCTGCCCTCGTATTCATTCACAATGGCAAAGGTAGGACTGGTCACATGCTCTGTAATCCCAAGCCCCTTGGCAAAGCCCTTCGTAAAGACCGTTTTGCCAACGCCCAGATCGCCGCTCAGACAGTAAATCTGCCCCGCCCTTGCCTCTCGTCCCAGCTTTTCTCCCAAGGCTTCGGTTGCCTCAGGGTTGTTTGTTTCAATTCTTTCGTTCATCGTATCATCCTCAATAAATAAAGATTGCCGTAATGCCTGTATCCAGCTTGCGTGCTTCCTTACCGTCATAATAATACAAATCGCCCACACCTGCATTCACATCATACTTGCCGATATAAACCAGCTTGCCATTCTCCTTATACTGGAAAGCAAATACATCCTTGGCAATGGCGGTTTCTGTCTTGCCATCCCATGCACGCAGCTCGCCATTGCCTGTTGCTGCATCTGCATCGGCAACATAATACACCGCATCCTCTGTAAACTGTACGCCACTTGCGTTTGCAATGGTTGTTTTGCTGCCTGCTGCGCCCAATGTGCCTACGCCTTCTGTATAATCAAAGTAATAAATCAGGGTATTGCCGATGTAGCCGAAGCTCTGCACGTTTGTGGCAACGGTTTCTGCTTTTTCCTTGCCCAGCTCGATTTCCACCAGAATGGTATCCCCTGTATTCGCATCGGTATCCAGATAAGCTGCCTTCTTGCCGTTTTCGGAAAGCTTCAGCCCATCCAGCTGCGGCTGACTGCCGGAAAGCAGATTTACCTTCCCTGTCGTATCCGCAAGGAATACCTCCATGCCGCCATAATTCAGAGACATATAATAAATATATTCCACCATGTCCAGTCCACCGTCCATAACGGAAAGGTGCATGGGTGTAAATTCCTTTGTTTTATAGCCTGCCACATAGGTCTGCTTGCTGTCAACGCCGACTGCCGCAACCACATCACCTGCTACCGAACACTCTTGCCGCCTGTCAGCACATAACATTCCTGCAAAAGCGGTTCAAAGCCCTCGCCGTTTTTCATTGCCTTACGGATTTCGTCTCTCTGCACCTTCTGCTCATAGCCCTCATCGCCCTTTTTCAGCTTCGCATCCTGCTCTGCCATGTCATCCACGATAATATCCTTATAAAGCACCTTTTCTTCGCTCTTTTTGCAGTAGAGTACATCTCTGCCGTTGGGCATCATTTCCATGGAAGAAACATTTTCGATTACGGTCTTAGGCTCTCCCTTAAAATCATAGCTGAAAATGTTATAGCCATCCTTGCCTGCCGCAACATAATACAGAATTCCGCTCTCCTCCGCCATGGCGTAGGTTTCCGCGGAATCGGTCAGGGGAAGAATGTTATCCTCCATATTCTTGCCGACTGCAACTGCATTCAGAAGCCCTGTGGTATCGGTGAATGCAAGATATTTGCCATCGCCGCTCAACGCATAAACATCATTTTCCAGATTTATGCCCGTCTTTACGGTCTGCACTTCCTTGCCGTCATAGACACAAAGCGCGTAGGTCTCGCCGTTTTTTTTCAAATAAGCGACCACCTTGCCATCCTTGCTTGCCATGTAATCGTAAACATCCGTATCAATCTGCGCCGCCTTTGCATCCGCATTTTTCGCATCCCTGCGATACAGCACAAATGCACCGTTTTCATCCACATCATCGGAGAAATACAGATAGCTGCCATCCTCTGTCACGCTTGCGCCCCAGGCAGTGTAGAAGTAATGATAGGTGCCGCCGTTGCTCAGTCCCTCCTGCACCTGATAGGGTGCATTTTTCAAATCGTAATAATACAGATTATCATCCTTGGTATACAGGATACCCGTATCAACAGCTTTTCCCATTGGGTTCATCCACGCATACGCCACAATCGCAATCAGCGCAATCAAGCCAATCACAATCCCCAGTACGCCGCCCTTTTCCGCTTTCTGCGCCGCAGGGGCTTCCGCAGGCTGTTCCTCCTGCTTCGCTTCTTCCTGCTTCAGTTCTTCCGTTTCCTCTATCTCAGGCTCTTCTGCTGTTTCTTCTACAGAAGCTTCTGCCGTTACGGGTTCTTCCGCCGTTTCTACAGCTTCTTCCGCCGCAGGCGCATCCGTCACAGATGCTTCATCCTGTGTCGGCTCCTCTTTGGTTTCTACTGCTTCTTTCGGCTCCAATTCCTCATTTTTTTCTAATTCATTCTTTTCCATCTCGTCCATTTTGGCGTTCCTCCTAACCATTGATTTTTGTCAGAAATATTTTCTTCGCACCACCAAAGCCACACGCCCGATGCCCTTGATGCGCTGTAGTGCCTTCCGCCTGTCCTTCTTGCGGAGGGTCTTTGTATTTGCCTGCACCGCCTGCTTTTCCGCCTTCTGCATTGCCCTTCCGGCTGCTTTCCTTCTGCCGCCCGGCAGAAATTTCCGAAATGCCAAAGCCTTTCTTCCAAGCGATACCGCGCGCAAACCGTTTTGGACTGCGCTGATGCCCATTTTTATTTTTGGCTCCATAAAAAAGCCCCTTCCTTTTTTCTCATCGGGACACACCTAACGTATTTCTACCTATTATAGCATACGCATTACATACCGTTTCAGTATACCACACTGTCAACACTTCGTCTACTCTCCGAAATGTTACCGAATTGTTACAAAATTTAAACTTTTAATGAAGTTTTAGTTTACAAACCCAACTTCTTCCATTATAATATCCTATGGATATCATGAAAAGAAAGGTGAGATATTTCCGAATGAATGAAAATCAGAATGAAATTCAGAACGAAAATCAAGAGCAATCGCAGGAACCCCATAAGCATTTCCTGACACTTCATATTTCTCATAAGGGTCAGCAGAAAACGCTCCACTTCCGCATCCGTCATGCTGTGGCGGTCTGCGCAGCGACAGTTTTTCTGGTCGGCGGTTCTGTCTGCGCCGTTGGTGCATATCAGAAAACAAAAACAGATCTGCATACCTCTAAGGAGCAGCTACTGGAAACCGAACGGGAACGCCGTAAGCTGGAACAGCGTGCAGAGCTTCTGGAAACCGAAAATACCGAATATACCGAAAATATCGATGCTCTCCAGAATAAAACAACAGAGCTGGAGCAGAAAATGAACGAAATCGAATCCGTAAAAGAGGATTTGTATCATCAGATTACCAATCTGGATGAATCCGATTCCTCTGCTTCTCTGGATTTAACCGCTATGACATCTGCATTGGCACCCACAGAGGGAACAGAGGCGGCAGCTCCGACCTTTACTACCCTCGTCAGCACATCCTATAATAAGGCATCTGCTCTTTCCACCCATCTGGATAAGATGAGCCTTCTGATGGATGAAACAAGCATTTCCTTTTCTGCTGTTGCAGATACCGTAACCTATCTGGCAGCGCTGAGCAATGCACCGAGCGGTTGGCCTGTTGACAGCCGTACCGTTTCCACAGAATTCAATCCCTCTGCCGATCCCTCCATCAGTGACGGCAGAAAGCATTATGGCATGGATATCTCCACACAGAGCAGAATCATCCCCATTTATGCAACCGCATCGGGGACTGTTGTTACCGCACAGTATCATAGCGAATTCGGCAACTATGTTGTGATTGACCATGGCAACGGCTTCACCACCTTATACGCACACTGCACGGATTTGAACGTAGCTGTCGGCGATAAGGTAAAGAAAGGCGATACCATTGCAACCACAGGCAGTACAGGGATGTCCACAGGTGTCCACTGTCATTATGAAATTCAGCTGAACGGGGTATATCAGAACCCCAGAGATTATCTCGGCGAAGAATAAAAAACAGAATTTAAGGCTGTCTGAAAAATCAGACAGCCTTTCGCATATAAAAAATTATTTTTAACCGCGGAAGGGTTCGGGAAACAAATCCGTTTCCCGAATAAAATCCGCAGTCGGAATTTATTTCCGGCGAGGAAAACAGCGAGTTTCAAGGCTTTTTAGCCGATGGAACTCGTCTGTTTATTCTTCTGTTTCAACAAGTCGAAATCCTGATTTCGACTTAGGTGTCGACTCTGTCGACACCTTTTTAGGCTGTCTGAAAAATCAGACAGCCTTTTTTATTTGCTTAATCGTTTGTACTATCTCCGTTTCCACTGACGGGAATGGCATCCCCCAGCAGTCTGGGCTTTCGTTTCAGTGCCGCATTGCAGAAATCCTTCGCTCTTGCAAGCATTTCTCGTGCTTCGCGGTAGCTTTGCCCTCTGTAGCTCACATCTGCCGCCGCAACGCCATAGGCATCCAGGCCTAATTTCTCCGCAACATATAATGCCCGTGGCAGGTGGTATTTCTGGCTGACGATAATCACCTTTTCCGCGCAGAAAATCTCCTTTGCACGATAGACGCTGTCATAGGTGGAAAAGCCTGCATGGTCCATGAAAATATCTGCGGAAGGCACGCCGCTTTCCTTCGCAATCCGCTTCATGGTATTTACTTCATCATAGTCCTCTGTGCCATGATCACCACTCATCAGAAGCTTTTCCGCCGCGCCTGCCCGATAAAGCGCAATGCCTGTTTCCAGTCGGTCGGTCAGCATCAGGCTCGGTGTCCCATCAGGACGCACACCGCATCCCAGCACCAGAATACAATCCGCATCCTGCTTTGCCGCTTCCTCCGCTGAAAGAATACGCGCCGCCGTTTCGCTTTTCACATAGGCACTCAGCCAGACCACCGCCAGACAGCCGGCAACCCCCATGCAGATTAGAAAAAGAAGAATTCGCTTTGTCCATATTTTCATATCGTTTCCTCATTTCTTCCAAGCTGTTCCTGCCTGTAATATGCAGCCACCTTCGCATAATCCGCCCGTTTCAATTCGGTTTTTCCTTTTTCCGAAAGGGCATAAACGCCCTTTTCCACGCGCACAAACCATTTCTCATAATTGCGGCTGAGAAGCGCAGCCAGCTCTTCTAAGCCCCTTGCGCGCAGCTCCGCCAGAGAAATTTCCCCTTCTCGCTCCAGAATACACGCCAGACGGATGACCCTTTCCCGATAGGCAGTGATAATTTTTCGTCTTGTCATGCCGCCGATATTTGCATCTAGCTGTCTGCCTTCCAGCTCCGCCTGCAGCCGCTCCTTTTTTCGCTTATTCTTACGAATCATGCTGTCCGCAGGTGTCAGTACCACGTCCACCGTTTTCAACGGGCTGTCCAGCGCAACAGTCAGCAGTCCCAATTCCAGACGCTTCAGCAGACGCAGCATGTCCTGCCACGCCTTTTCTCTTGCGCCCTTCTTCGGACGAGGGATTGCCACAAAAACCTCATCCGTCAGGCTTTGCCTCTCCAAGCCCTGATAAACTAGCTTCAGCCCAAAGGCCCTTTTCAGTTCCACCACAACCAGTCTGCCGTTCTTCTCGGCAGCAATATCGCAGTGCTTCACCTCTGCCTGCACCTGATAGCCTTCTTCCTCCAGAAATGCGCGAATCGGCTCATATAAATCTGTTTCCTTAAACTCCGTCATTTCTTATTCCTTCGCCATAAAGGCTTCGATCTCGTCCACTGTTTTCAGCATAGCGGCAGTCATCACCTCATTGCCCTCCGCAGTCACCAGAACATCATCCTCAATCCGAATCCCGATTTCCCATTCCTCGATATACAGTCCGGGCTCTACCGTCAGCACCATGCCCGGCTCCAGTACACGGTCACCGTATCTGCCGATATCATGCGTTTCCGCACCAAGGTAATGGCTCACGCCATGGTAATAATATTTCGCTACATCCTCTCTGGTTTCCACCAAGCCGATTTCCTTTAATGCCGTAAAATAATATTCCTTCAGCAATTCATTCAGACTACTGAACTGCACACCGGGACGAATGGCATCAATGACTCTCCGCTGTCCCTCCAGAACGATATTGTAGACCAGCTTCTGCCGCTCCGTAAATTTGCCGTTGACGGGGAAGGTGCGGGAAATATCCCCGTTATACCACTGCCACTGCGCACCTGCGTCAATCAGAATCAGCTCGCCATCGGCAACGGTCTGATTATTTTCCACATAATGCAGAATCGTCCCGCGCTTGCCGCCTGCCGCAATGGTGCGGAACGCCTTTTCTCTTGCGCCATTCACCATCAGCGTATAATCATACGCCGCTTCAATTTCATATTCCTTCTGATTGGGCTTTGCCGTCCGCATCATGGCTTCAATCCCCAGACGGGTAATATCCATGGCTTTCCGCATCCGCTCCAGCTCCCATTCTTCCTTAATCAGACGCATATCGCTGAACAGAGGATACAAATCCCCAATGACCATCTGCGGTGCATGGCAGTGTACCTTCTCCGCAAACCGCAAAGCAGGGGTACGTTCCCCGTGCCATTCTCTGTTTTCCATATCAAGCCAGATTTTCTTAATGCCGCTTCTGAATAAATATGTGGCGAAATCCTCCTCAAAGGCATCAATCCAACCGATATTTTCAATACCGCTTACCGCGGTCGCCTCCTCTGCCGTCATGTTTGCGCCGACCCATTTTGCCATAACGCCGTTATCTCTGGGGATATACAAG
>ERZ773183.2372-NODE-2372-length-12961-cov-2.941500_pt1 | contig 12961 bp, 10 predicted proteins | sample MGYA00580532_ERZ773183 | MGnify/ENA primary metagenome ERZ773183 (study PRJEB29015, sample SAMEA2737791) | human gut metagenome | biome: human gut; feature: human-associated habitat; material: faeces | place: China | collected 2012 ... | reverse complement strand
TCGATGGCGGCAGGCTTCGTCATCAGCCGCAGCGGCAGGACTCCCTGCCCCTTTCGCATGGGCGGCTGCAAATAGGGATAGCTGTTGAACACAAGTCCATGCCGCTCATAAAAGCCAATCCGCCGCCTTGTCAGCGCATCCTCCGGCAGCTCCACCTCAAGCACCATCGGGCGTTTTTTCTCCGCCAGAAGGGCATCCAGAAGCATGCCGCCGTAGCCGCCGTTGCGGTATTCCTCTTTTACCGCAAAATGCTCAATATATAAAAAATCCTCGATTTCCCATGTCGCAAAGGTTGCCGCAAACACGCCTTCTCTGCGCACGCCGTAAAGCCGATAGCATGGCTCTTTCAGCAGTGCGCGCTGGTCCTCCTTCATGCGTAATTCCGTCACAGGGAACGCGCTTTCCAGTAATGGAAAAATTTCATCAAAGGTTTTCTCCGTAATTCGTTCAAACATTATCCTCACCTCCGTCCTAAGAGGATACTATAAATACAGGAAAAAATCAAATCCTCCTGCCATGCGCGCACATTTCTTAAATTTTTCTAAATTTTGTCCGCAAAGCCCTGTTCTGTGATATACTTTATGCTAGAAAGGAAGTGAACCACCATGAAACGATTGGTAAGAGGAGGTTTCCTCTTTCTGTTTCTCTTTTTATGCTCCATGCAGACAGCGGCAGCGGCATCCATTCGCATTTTTCTGGATGATAAGGCTGTTTCGTTTGCTGAAGCTCCCTTTATCGAAAACGACCGCGTATTAGTACCCATGCGCGGCATTCTGGAATCTCTGGGGTATTCTGTTGCATGGCAGGAGGAAAGCAAAACCGTCCTCGCAGAAAAGGACGAAATACAGATTTCCCTGCATCCTGAAGAAAAAACAGCCACCGTCAACGGCAAAGCGGTTTCTATTGATGCTCCGGCAAAAATCAGGAACGGGCGCACCTTCGTGCCGCTTCGCTTCTTAGCCGAATACAGCGGCGCAGAGGTCACATGGAACCAGAGCACCTCCTCGGTTTCCATCCATTCCGCGGAATATATGGCACCGGAAAAGACAGAAAACAATGATTCCGTTGTTTATATCCAAACGAATAAAATGCAGGGCAGTGGCATTGTGCTTTCCGCAGATGGTCTGATTGCCACGAATTACCATGTAATTAAGGGTGCGGCAACCGCGCAGTTTGTGTTTGCGGACGGCACGATTTATCAAGGCACGACAACCGTAGTCGGACTTGATACTTCCGCCGACATCGCCCTTCTGAAAATCGAAAAAACGGATCTTTCTGCCGCAACGCCTGCCTTTTCCTACAAGGTTGGGGATGCGGTTACATCCATCGGCTCTCCCGGCGGCGCGCGCAACACTGTCAGCACCGGCACAATCAACGGCTATGATACGGATGTAATTTCCACCTCCGCTGTCATTGCCCCCGGCAGCAGCGGCGGTGCTTTATTCAACAGCACCGGTGAGGTCATCGGCATGACCTCCTTCTTTGGGGACTCGCATTATTTCTCTATCCCCATCGCACAGGTATTGCAGGTGCCGCAGAAGCTTTCTCTGCCGCTCAGCGCAATGCAGGGCTACACCTATACCCCCTCCGCACCGCAGAATCTGCGCGCAAGGCTGGCGCAGGACGGCTACGCATACGTTTCATGGGCTCCCGTTTACGGCGCAGACCATTATTATGTATACAAGTCCCTCACTCCGGATGGGCCATACACGCGCATCAGCAATAACAGCAGCGAAAAATGGTACTGGGGATATCCACAGTGCTTCGGCATCTCTGTCAACGGTACCTGCTATCTGCGTGTGACCACAGTGATTGATGGGCAGGAAAGTGCCCCCAGCGAGAGCATTAAAATTACAAAATAACAGAAAAGCAATAGCAAAAAACAGCGATTTCCGGTTTCTCAGAAGTCGCTGTTTTCTTATTTCTTCTTATTTTTTTATTTTTCTTTTTTTGTTTTATTCCATCGGCTTTGTGATGTCTGCCTCTGTCGCTTCGATATACTGCACCAGATCCTGCGGATTTAGAATCACCTGTTCGCCGCGCACCCCTGCGCTGACCGCGATTTCATCAAAGAGGATACAGGTTTCATCAATAAAGGTGGGGTACTTTTTCTTCATTCCGATTGGGGAGCAGCCGCCGCGGATATAGCCCGTCAGCCCCAGAAGCTCCTTCATGTGCGTCATTTCCACCTTCTTATTTTTGGAAACAGATGCCGCCTTTTTCAAATCCAGTTCCATATCCACAGGGATACAGAATACCAGAATCCCTGTTTTATCCCCTCTGGTTACCAGTGTTTTAAACACCTGCTCCGCATCCATGCCAACCTGCTCCGCCGCATGCAGTCCCGAAAGGTTCGCTTCATCATATTCATACTCCGCAGTGCGGTAGGCAATCCCTGCCGCCTCCAGAAGACGCATCACATTGGTCTTTGTCATAAAACCACCCTCTTTTAATCATCCAGAATAATAAAGCTGTAATCGCCGCCGGTGCGTTCCATGAAATAATTCCTTGCCGCAATATCAGAGGAAACGGGTGCCGCCGTCCAGTAATCTCCGTTGGAATAGGCAACATAGCGAGAGCCGTCTGTCAGGCGGAAATACGCACAGTTCGCCGTTGCACACTGATACTGAATCTGCGTTTTGCTGGTAATATAATACTTCCCGAACATTGCCGCCACTGCGCCGCCCTGCTCCGCCTTCACCAGACCGCGCCATGCCGCAAGGTTATATTTCGGCAGAACTTCCACATTAAAATCGGGAATCAGCCGATTGATGGCAGTAATGGGATAAGCATCCATCTGCACATTGGGATAGACAACCTCCCAAAAGCCATTATCATTCTTCAAAACATATTCCTTGATGTTTGCCGTATTGCCTGTGGTGGAAAATACCACAACGGCATATTTATTATCCTTTCGGATTTCACGCACATAATAATCCGCGAAACGCCCTTCATACAGGCAGATATAATTCAGAATCCGCCCATATTCCGCCGTTGCGGAGGACAGCCGCCCGATATTGCCATGGCTCTGGTTATATTTTGCCAGAAGCGATTGATAATCAGACTGGACAATCTGCCCTGCCTTGCCGCTCGGAGAGGCCAGCAGATATTTCCCGTTCTGCTTCACTGCCGCAAATACGCCGAAATTCATATTGCCTGAGGAAACGCTTGCGCCATTATACGCCGCCAAGTCCTCCCATCAATCAGCAGGAGCTCAAATCCGGACGTATCCAGACCGCTTTCCAAATAGCCCTCCTTCACCAGCATGTCCGGGGTTATGTAGCAGCCATCATAATAGCCGTAAAGCTTGCCGTTTTTGCTCATCCAGCCGCGTTTCGCGCCGTTGACCTTATAATCCTGCTGTGCCGCCGCGGCAACCGCCGTCAGAGTGTCATACACCTTGGATGCCTGCCAAAAGGGCTTATTCTGCGTGCCTTTCTTGCTGTCCGACTTTTCGTTCTTTTTTTCATCATTCTTGGCCTTTTCAGCCGCCTGCTTTTCATCGGCTTTATCCGTTTTTCCACCCGGCACGATAATCTCCGTTGTGCCGCCCTTTCCATCCGCAGCATCTGCATCGGGGGGAAGGGGACTGCTCAGGTTGCAGCTGCTCATCAGGAACACGCAAACAGCCAGAAGCAGGCAAAAGATACCTTTATTCCTCACGGTAATCATCCTCTTTATCCTTGATTGCATCAAAAACAGAACAGAGCTCTTTTTCGTGTGCCTGCAGGATTTTTGCAAGCTTTCCTTCCATGGCATCCTGATCATCAATAAAGGGGAACCCGACAATCCAGACAGGGTCGCAATGACCCTCCTCCTCTATGATGGTATCCACCAGAGCGCCTACAGGTTCTGTATCGTAATAATCAAAAACCGCTTCGTATTCCCAATCCTCAAGCTCTCTGTCGCAGCTTAAGCGAAGCACAACCTCGTTACTCTTGACATAAATGCTCCAGATCAGCTCTGCCCTTTCGGGAACGGAATAGGAGCCAAGCTCCTGATCCAGAAAGCCGGTTTCTTCATCCTTCAACATGATCACGATTGTTGTTTCTTCCATAAATGTTCTCCTTCATTCACAATGATACCCACAGTTATCTGTTCAGTATACTACAAAACCCGCTTTCTTGCAACAAATCCCACAATTTCACAGGTCTATCCCTTCTGACGAAAATTTCTCAGCTTTGTTCCCGTTTTATTTCAGAATTTCGGGGTAGGGAATAAATTCCTTCGGGGGATTTTCGTGCGTGCCCAGCATTTTTTCCATCCAGATCATGCCGAGCCACTGCTCCAGCTTATAGGCGCAGTCGGTGAATTTCCCGACCGCACGATAGCCCATTTTTTCATGGAAGGCAATGCTCTGCGGATTCGGATAAGCAATGCAGGCATTGACATTTTGCACATTCTGCTGCTTCAGCGTTTCCTCCAGCCTTTCATACAGCAGCCTGCCGACACCGCGCCCACGCACCCCGCGTTCCAGATAAACCGTTGCTTCCGCAGACCAGAGATACGCCCTTCTGGGATGAAATGCGGAGGCATAGGCATAGCCGATGATTCTGCCGTTTTCCACTGCCGCAAAATAGGGATATGCCTGCAGGGTATTGCGGATGCGTTCCCGAAATTCCTCTACGGTCGGAACGGTATATTCATAGGTGATGAAGGTATCGGTTACATAGGGGGCATAAATGGCAAGCAGTTTCTCTGCATCTGCCTCGGTTACGGGTCTGATTGTGATTTCCTCTATATTTTTCATAGAACTTCTCCTTTGTATATGAAGCAGGAAAGACTGCCCCATAAAAGAGCAGGCGTTCCCGTTTTATTTCGCGATTTCCTTCCAGAAGCTTTCTGCCTCAAAATGAGCATCCAGACCCAGATAATCGGAAATAGTCTGCCCCAGATCTGCGAAGGTCTTTCTGACACCAAGGTCAACGCCTGCCCTGATGGGCTTGCCGTAAGCCAGAATGGGGACGTATTCTCTGGAATGATCGGTGCTGGGTGTGGTCGGATCGCAGCCATGGTCTGCCGTGATAAAAAGCACATCCTCCTCCTTCAGCTGTGCCAGAATTTCGGGCAGCCTGCTGTCGAAATATTCCAGTGCGCCCGCGTAGCCTTCTACGTCGTTTCTGTGCCCGTAAATCATATCGGTATCCACCAGATTGGTGAACAGCAGTCCTTCAAAATCGTCTTTCAAGAACTGAATGGTCTTTTCAATGCCGTCGTGGTTATTGGTGGTATGGTCGGTACGGGTCATGCCGCGATGCTCGAAGATATCCTCGATTTTTCCGACAGCCACAACCTCCAAGCCCTTCGCCTTTGTGAGGTCGAGAATGGTCGGGCCTGTCGGCTCCAGAGAAAAATCCCTTCTGTTTTTGGTGCGGGTGAAGCCATCCTTTGCATTGCCGATGAAGGGACGCGCAATGACACGCCCAACGCCATACTTCCCTGTTAGGATTTTTCTTGCCTTTTCGCACATTTCATACAGCTTTTGGACAGGAATGACATCCTCATGTGCCGCAATCTGGAACACGCTGTCCGCAGAGGTATAGACGATGGGGTAGCCTGTTTTCATGTGCTCCACGCCTAAATCCTGAATGATGACCGTACCGGATTCGGCATAGTTGCCGAGTGTTTTTGTGCCGATTGCCGCTTCAAAGGCATCCATGACCTCCTTGGGGAAGCCTGTTTCTGTAAAGGTCGGGAAGGGTCTTTTGGTGATAATGCCTGCCATTTCCCAATGCCCTGTTGTGGTATCCTTGCCGATGGAGCGTTCTGCCATTTTGCCGTAGCAGCCCTTCGGTGCGGCAACCTCGCCAAGAAGCGAGATATCCTTGCCTTGGATATCCCCAAGACCTAAGGCGCAGAGGTTTGGCAGGCTCGTCTGCGGACGCACCTTCTTGATATTGACCAGGGTGTTACTGCCAACATCCCCAAAATCCGCCGCATCGGGCAGTTCGCCAATGCCAACGCTATCCAGTACAATAATAATCGCTCTTTTCATGCTTAACCCTCCTGTCTGATGGTTTTCAAAATCAAAGGTGTCTGCTCTGTCAGCGGTGCAGTCTCGATTGTGATGGCCTTTTGCAGGAAATCCGCCGCACTCTGACATTTTTCTCTGCTCTTACTATATACCACCGCCAAGGTTTCACCTGTTGCAATTACATCACCTGTGCGTTTTTTCATGACAATACCTGCGCCAAAATCCAGCGTCTGTCCCTTGAACATCCGCCCTGCGCCGGTTTCCTGCGAGGCTCTGCCAATCATGGCTGTATCCATACGGGTAAGATACCCCGATTTCGTTGCTTTTACTTCCCATTTTTCCTCTGCCAGAGGGAGCAGGCTATAATCCGCAATGACGCGGACATCGCCGCCCTGCTGTATCAGCAGCTCCTTAAATTTTGCAAGCCCCTTGCCATTTCTGATATTTTCGAGCAGAAGTGCCTTGCCCTCCTCCTCACTCTGCACGCGCTCCGCCAGAAGGAGCATATTTGCGCCCAGCGTCAGAGAAACCTCAAGCAAATCACCGTCGACATTGCCCTTCAGCACCTCGATGGCTTCCATTACCTCAAGGCTGTTGCCGATATACATGCCCAAGGGCTGTGCCATACTGCTGATGACCGCCGTTACCCTTCTGCCGACATGCCTGCCCATATCCGCCATAATGCCTGCAAGCCTTTCTGCATCCGCCGCATTTTTCATAAAGGCACCACTGCCGCACTTCACATCCAGTACGATTGCATCCGCGCCTGCGGCAATTTTTTTCGACATAATGCTTGCCGCAATCAGAGGGATGCTATCCACCGTTCCTGTTACATCGCGGAGAGCGTAAAGCTTTTTATCCGCAGGCGTGAGATTATCTGTCTGGCTCATCAGCACAATGCCGCTTTCCTGTGCAAAGCGCAGTGCCTCCTCCTCTGTCACATCCACCCGAAAGCCGGGGATGGATTCCAGCTTATCAATCGTACCGCCGGAAAAGCCAAGCCCCCGACCGCTCATTTTTACCACAGGCACATCTACAGATGCAACCAAGGGCGCAAGAATCAGCGTTGTGGTATCCGCAACACCGCCTGTGCTGTGCTTATCCACCTTACAGCCTGCCAGAGCGGAGAGGTCGAACATGCCGCCGGAGTGCGCCATTTCCATGGTCAGCTGTGCCGTTTCCTCCGTATCCATGCCCTTCAGAAAAATTGCCATCAGCAATGCGGAAATCTGATAATCGGGCAGAGTGCCATCCGTCACGCCCTTCACAAAAAAGGCGATTTCTTCTTTTGTCAGCTTGCCGCCGTCTCTTTTTTTGATGATGCTATCTACAAAATTCACGCAGGAATCCTCCCTTCGGATCGAACCTTTCTTTTTTTCCTATTTTACCATAAAAAGAAGTAAATGACGATAAAATTCCTATCTGCTTTGTATAAAATAAAAAACTGCTCCGAAGTCTCCCTCAAAGCAGTCTTATTTCCAAGTAATTTCTTTCTGAATACTCTTTTTTAGCAGGTTGCGCCGCCGACAACATCCAATCCCAGAATCTCTGCCTTTTTCTGCAGCAATTCATCGCTCAGAAGGATTTTTTCCGCGTTCGCAAAGCCGATGCGATTGATGGTATCCGCAAAGCGTTCGCCGCTTTCCCCTGCGGAACGGAACAGGAGGATTGCCTTTTCCACGGTATCCAGAACCTCATTCTGATCCGTAAAGATTTTATGAAGCATTTGCCCATGGGCAATCTTTTTGCCCCAGCGTCCGCCGACATAGACCTTATAGCCATCCACGCCCTCATCATTGCAATGGAAGGGACATTTGCCGATACAGCGACCGCAGTGGTTGCAAAGCTCTACATCAATTTCCAGCTTGCCGTCTGTGTTTTTCTTCGCCGCATGGATGGGACAAGCCTCCTCCAACTGGCATTTTTTGCAGGAACGGCAATCCTCGATATGATACTGCGGCACTCTTGCGCCCACGATACCCAAATCGTTCAGGGTCGGCTTGACGCAGTTATTGGGACAGCCGCCTGTTGCGATTTTGAATTTATGCGGCAGGGATACCCCACGATAGCCCTGATAGAAGCGTGTATGGATTTCATCGCTCAGCGCATAGGCATCATACAGACCATACTGACAGGTGGTTGCCTTACAGGAAACCACAGGACGCACCTTGCTGCCTGTACCACCGACGGAAAGCCCTGCCTTTGCCAGATGCGCGCAGAAGGCATCAATATCGTGATAAGCAATCCCCGAAACCTCAATCGTCAGACGGGTGGTCATCATCATGTGTCCATCACCATAAAGCCTTGCCGCTTCCGCAATGACACCTGCTTCCTCTGTGGTAATGCGTCCGTTTCTGGTGATGACGCGAGCGTTGAACAGATTCGTGCCCTTATGCTGCAAAAAGCCCATGCCCTTTACGCGCTTGATATCCTCGGGGCGCAGGGTACAGCCCTCCGCAGGAGCCTTGCCCTCCAGCTTATCAATAAATTCCTCCAGTGCCTCTGCGGTCAGCTCCACCGCATCCCGACAACGTTTGCCCTCTGTTTTATACTTCGCCGCAAGAGGGGCACATTCCGTTGTGCCGAGCGCCAGCTTTTGTTCAAATGCGGCAACAAAATCCGCGCAGATTGTCTTTAAATCCTCTCTCGTGCCGTATTTGCTGCTCAAGACACCGATGGCACCGGAAAGCGCACCACAGGTGCCGCCCATGCCCATGCCGGTGCGGAAGCCTGCAAACAGCTTCGTTGCTTCTTCTGTCATGCCAAGATGATATGCTTCATTTGCCGCAAGCAGAATGGCCTCTGCGCAGCTTTTATCCTGCACAAAATAATACTGTCCTGCCTTTTCCTTCAGCATCAATAATTCCTCCTTCATCTCTCCGAAAAATCAAATTCTCTCTCTTTTTCTCAAAATTTTTCTCAAAATGTCACTTGTTCTTCATTATATGCCCTTTTCTGACGGAAAGCAAGAATTTCTCCCCTGCGAAGTCAGGCTGTTTTGGGGCAGAAAAAAAGGATATTCCGTTTGGAATATCCCTTCAGATCTGTTGAAAAAATTACAGGCTGTTTACCAGTCTTGTCAGAGAAGATTTCTTTCTTGCTACTGCATTTTTGTGGTAGATGCCTTTGATGTATGCTCTGTCGATTGCAGATACTGCGTTCTTCAGTGCAACTGCTGCTGTTTCCTTGTCGCCTGCATTTACAGCAACGATTACTTTCTTCATAGCTGTTTTCACCTGAGATTTAATCATTTTGTTTCTCAGTGTTTTTTTGTTAATCACTTTGATTCTTTTCTTAGCAGATTTGATATTAGCCAATGTTATTTCCTCCTAATTACTTTAATGTGGTTTTCTCTGTCGATATTTTGGGGAATATCGCTCTTTCCTCTTACTATTAACCACCTTGAGGGCATGCTCCCTCCGACACGGCTTGGGGCTTTTTTCCCACTCTCTCGAGTACCCCATGGTTAACTTAACGGATATATTTTACCTTATGGAACGAAATAAGTCAATGAATACTTTTCAAAACTACGAAAAAAATAATGAAAAACCCTAGGAAAATACAGAAAGGCAGTGAAAGCATGAACGAAAAAGACGAAAAAAAAGTGCCGCAGACGTTTTCTGTCCGCACAGACCTTGCCATTGAGGCACGGGAACTGGCACAGAAGGACACCACGGATACCCTTGAGGGCGTAGCGGTGGAAACAGACGAGCAGGCAGACTATTCCCTCACCCATGTGCATATTCTCTCTCCTGAAGGAAGCGCGCGCATGGGCAAGCCGATGGGGCATTATATTACACTGGAATCGGAAAAGCTAAAGGAAAATGATGCAGATTGTCACGAAAAGCTGATTGGGCTTCTGGCAGAGCAGATTCGCTCTCTGGCAAAGCCGAAAAGGGAGGATTGCATTCTGGTAATCGGGCTTGGTAATTGGAACATCACACCCGATGCACTCGGCCCGAAGGTAATTTCCAAAATCCTGGTGACGCGCCACCTCAGCGGCACACTTCCTGCGGAAATCGAGAAGGCTGTACGCCCTGTTGCCGCCGTCAGTCCGGGGGTAATGGGGATTACGGGGATAGAAACAGGAGAAATCGTAAAGGGGATTGTGGATAAGCTGCACCCCTCCCTGCTGATTGCGATTGATGCCCTTGCCGCACGCCGTTCCAACCGCATTAACGCCGCCATTCAGATGAGCGATACCGGCGTTGCGCCGGGCGCAGGGGTCGGCAATCGGCGGATGCTGCTGGATGAGGCACATCTGGGGATTCCCGTGATTGCGATTGGCGTACCGACTGTGGTGGATGCCGCAACGCTTGTAAATGACACAATGGACTGTATTCTGGAGGAAATGATTCGGCAGACAGAAAAGGGAACGGCGTTTTACGAGACGCTTGCCGATTTGGAGCAGGAGGAAAAATATCAGATGATTGCCGAAATCCTTGGGCCATATACAGGCAATCTGTTCGTGACACCGAAGGAGGTGGATGCCGTTGTGGATCGTCTGGCAAACATCATTGCCAACAGCATCAACATTGCACTGCACCCCGGTATTACGCTTGAGGATATCAATAAATACGCATGGTAACGCCACAGAAAGCAGCGAAAAAGGAGCCGTAACGGGGGTATCCCCACTGCGGCTCCTTCTTCTATGTATTTGCACTTACCGATTGCACCAAAGCCTTTTTCGCCTGCAAAGGGTCTGCTGATTATTCTATGCCAAGACAGCCGCCCCTTTGCACACCATTTTCCGATCCTTCGCTTTGGTGTATCTACCTGTACCACAAAGGTTCCGACGGATGCGTTTGCCCAACTTATCACATTCCGCCTGTTGGGATTTCTGCGCGCAGCTGTGCCCCTCTTTCATTTCCACATTTTTGTCCCGCGTGCAGAGATTCCGTTCTGATAGATTTCCCCTGAAAAATATCCCATAACAGCAATTTCTCAGCCTGTACCAAAAAACTCCCTCCCCTCCATGCTTTTTACATTTCGCTTTTTACATTTCTGCTATGGGTACTGTTCATCTGCACCTGTTCCCTCCCGCAGGAAAAATACCCCTTTTCCTCTGCGGACAAATGCACGCAACTGAACTCTATCTTCCTTTATTTTACAAATTTTTCCGCTTTTATGGTATATCACGAAAGGGACATTTTTTATCTTTTTCTTAACGCAACCGTCCCCTTAGACTGGAACGGCGGTCGATATTCAATTTTCGGAACACAATCTTCAGATGATTCTTGACCGTACCCTCTGAAATATGCAGCATTTCGGCAATTTCTCCGTTGCGAAGTCCTCTTGCCGCAAGCTCCGCAATTTCACGCTCCCGTTTGCTGAGCGGCTCCTCCCATTCATTCTCCTGCTTGGGAATGAACGCCTTCCATTCCGGCACAGCAGGGATATTCTGTATCGGCAGGCTACGGATTTCCTGAATGACAGCGGCATATTTTCTGGAAACAGAGGGCAGATAAAACAACGGCTCCAAATATTCGCGGAAATAAGCCGCAAACGAAAGCACCTGATCCCGTTCTGCCAGGGAAAGCGTAAATTCCAGATGCTCCGCCGCCTTTCGGCTGCGTCCGATGGCAAAATAGCAAAGCGCCAGATTGGTATGGATAAAAAGCTGGGACGGAAGGGCAATCAGCCTTGCATCCACCTTCAATGCTACCTCCAGAATCCCAATCGCCTTATGATAATTCTTCTTCAGAATAATTCTTGGAATACGCACGCCCTTGATGGCACTGTTTGTAAAATTCAAATCATACAGCCGATTGGATGCCGCTTGCAGGCGTTTTCGCAATCTGCTCTCCTTCGGCTGCAGCATAGCAAAATAGCTCTGTACCGTTTCCTTCATGCACACATCCAGAAAGCTATCTCGCAGGAAGGCATAGGTATGCGCAGGGTCCTCCAGATAGTCCAAGATCCGCTTCCATGCCTCCAAATCTCCGCGATAGACTGCATTGGTGCCAAGAAGCAGCGCCGCACCATAGGTCACGCAGGCATTCTTTCTTTGCAGAGACGCATACAACGCCTGATAGCCATAGATTTCCGCATCGGCGAAGCGTCCCTGCGCACAGCAGACCTCGCCCCGATACAGCTCCGCCGCACCGCTGCCATGCCCTGCCGTCAGGGAATTATACAGCTGCATGACGCGTTCCAATGTTTCTGCGGTTCGTTCCAGTTCACCCGGCTTTGTATAGAACAGCCGCCACATGGAAATACTGCCGAACAAAAACGGTTCTCCCACCGTAAAGATAACAGATGGCGCTGTCATCAGGCGTTTTGCCCGCTGATAATGCTGTTCCATTTTTTCCAGATTGGGGAAATCCTGAAAGGCGGCAATCAGCTCCCATTCTCCCAGAAGATTGGGGTCATTCCCATCACAGATGATGCCCTTCGCTTCCTCCAGAAGCTGTTGATATTCCGTAAAAGCGGCATCGGCAAAAAGCGCATAGCAAAGCCGAAGAAGGGATAAGGGATACCTCTGCTTCGTTTCCATCGGGCAATGTCTCAGAATCTCCCCTGCAATTTCCGTATAGGAAAGCTTATCGAATTTTTCAAATAGAAGCCCTGTCAAATCGCAGGAAAGAATTCCCGCATAATCCAGAACCTTATAGAAGGCGGCAACGGCTTTTTTCGTCTCACCATGCTCCCGATACCAGCAGCCGCAGCGATGATAGCTGTCCCACTGCGTCAGAAAGGACGCATTATGCAGGCGATAAAGCAAAAACTTCCGCAGCAGCGCACAGAGGCAGTACCTCTGCTGCTCCGCATCATAGTACAGCAGGGGCAGACTATAAAACCACTCGCCCATCTGCTGCAAATCCGCAATGTCCTCTGTCAGCGTGCGCACCATTTCTACATCTACCGTTTCAAACTGCGCAAGACGCAGCAGTGCCTTCTTAAGGATATCCTCCTGCCTTCTCCGGAATAAATCCTCCATCAGACGGCTCAGCTTTTTCCATTCCACCTCTTCGCAGCCATTTTGCA
>ERZ773183.2367-NODE-2367-length-12981-cov-4.020424_pt1 | contig 12981 bp, 9 predicted proteins | sample MGYA00580532_ERZ773183 | MGnify/ENA primary metagenome ERZ773183 (study PRJEB29015, sample SAMEA2737791) | human gut metagenome | biome: human gut; feature: human-associated habitat; material: faeces | place: China | collected 2012 ... | reverse complement strand
TTGCAAGCAGGTAAACATGGGCTGTTTCTTAATATCTTTTTGTTTGGGAAACACCGTGATCACATGGCGAAATCCGTCAGAGCAGAGCATATAAACTTCGCCCGACTTATATTCTCCCTGTGTAAACTCCGGAATGATCACCTCGCTTGCTCCGACGCATTGAAGAAGTACGTTCCGCTGCGGATGCACTCTCGCCTCATCCGGCGTCATTCTCCCTGCGTCAATCTCTTTTTGTACAAACGTCTGATCTTTTGTCAACTGAGTCATCCCCTGTCCGTCAATTTTATAGACTCTGGAGTCGCCCACATTCATCGTATAATATTTCCCTTCTGCCATCAGAAGTACCGCCGCAGTTGTTCCCATCGCAATATGGGAAATCTTTCCGTGATCGGCGATTCTTTGATTTACATCAAGGATCAGTTTATTTATTTCGTTTTCCAATTCCATACGGTTAATCCCATCAGCCGTCCTTCTCCGATAAAGAAGTTCCGGAAACTGAACTTCAAACCACATAGAAAATGCCTTGATCAAAGCGGCGCTGGCGACCTCACCTTTGGCAAGACCGCCCATTCCATCACAAACTACAGCAAGCATAACGTCGCCGTAGTCTGTGGATGCCTCTTTGATTAAGACAGAATCCTGATTCGTATTCTTTTTAATTCCTCTGTCACTATGTACAACACTTAAAAATCCCATTCTGCCTCTCACTGCCCTTTACTCTTTTGTCAATTATAATCAGCGCTTTTATCGTTTAGATCATGATGCATGAAATTCAAATTCTTCATCCGAAATCTTCAATGTCGATCTGTCTGTCAGCAGTGTTTCCTGATATGGATTTAACTGAACTCCGTTTACAAACGTGAAGTTGCTTGACTTCTGATCTGCCGCATAGTAATCAGAACCTTTCTTTGTGATCACTACATGATATCTGCTGACAGAAGTATTATCGGAAATACAATAGTTCACTCTTCTTCTTTCTTTTCCGATTGCAAAGTTCTGTGAATTGATCGTAATCTTCTCACCGTTTTTCTTTCTGATCAGATAAGCGCTTCCTGCTCCGTTAAGTAACGTTGTTTCGCCTGCTCCCGAATCAAGCAAAGTAGTCTCGCCTGCTCCATCCGGCTCTGCCTGATACGGCTGTGCGTAAGGCGCTTTCGGCTGTTCCGGTGCACGGTTCGGAGGTACTACAGCTCCGTTCGGCTGCTGAGGCATTCCTGACGGAGGAACATTTCCGTTTCCTGCCTGTGCTTTCTTTTTCTTCTTGCTGTTAGAAGAAACTACGATAATAATGATTACTACTACAACAACGATCACTCCTGCTGCGATTCCGCCGATCAACAGGAAGTTCATTCCGCTTTTTTCTTCCAGATTTTCAACAGCAGCTTTTACATCTGATGTTGCCGATGTCACCTGTGCGTCTGTAGCCTCTGTATCGTTCGCAACTTTTTCTGCTTCTGAGATTGTATCGTTGAGAACTTTTACACTTTCTTCTGTGTAATTTTTCGTATCAACTGCTTTCGCCTTTGTAATTTCACTCTTAAGCGCTGTTACAAGATCTGCGTCCGGTCCTTCTTTTTCTTCCGGCTCTTCTTCATCAGGAGTCTGTGTTGTTGCCTGTGCCCCTGCATTAATATAGGAGATACCGAATGTGTCAAGACCACTCTTGATCGCGTTGATCTGTACTGCGTAGTATTTCTGATCTGAGCTGTTTCCATATGTAAATGTATTAACACCGATTACCGACTTGTTGGAATCTACAAGAGGACCGCCGGAATCTCCATGGTTAAGCTGTGCAGTGTGCTCGAAGAAATCAGCTCTTCCTCCGACTGTCAGCTTAGAAATCGTTCCGTCTGTTGCAGACACGTCAGCCGCCGTATTAAACTCTTTATTTTCGATCGAGTCTTCCGGGAATCCGTATGCGTTTACTGTCTGTGTCTGCTGAACTGTACTGCTGTCTCCCAAAGCAAGCGGTTTTCTGTCATAAATCTTATCCGACAGTTTCATTGCTACATAGTCCATCGTCTGACTCTGCACACTGTCATGGATCGTTGCCAGCACGCTCATGTCACGGTTCGCATATACTCTGATCTTCAGATGCGGATCGTTCTCTTTTAATTCGGATAATCCCAACGTTTCCATTGCCGCGCTTCTGATCGTCACACCAGGAGCAATCTCTTCATTCAAATTGAAAATATGATAGTTGGAAAGTACATACTCTTCATTGATCAAAAAGCAGCTTCCGCCTGACAACGCTACACTGTTTCCGTTATCATCTTCATCCTCAAGCCATACCTGAAGCGTTCCGTCCGCCGGATTTTCCGCAGCGCTTATCGCTTTGGTATTTCCCGTCGATCCAGTTTCTGCTGATATCGATACATTCATGCCGATGATCATGCACATGAGTGTAAGAAATACCAACAGTTTTTTCGTTAGTTTTTTACCCATAATCTCTTCCTCCTGCTACATATAATATTTGTCATTATATGTATAATATAGGGTTTTCCTTTGTTCTCAAAGATTATTTTACGGATTTATCCCTCGTATGCTCAATATGTGTCGCTCTTTGTGGTCACACTTTTTTCACAATTTTTATAGATTTTTTATATTTGCTTTTATATAATTATCCTGTATTAGTTTGTCTTTCAAAAAGTAATACCCCCCCCCTGGTATTTTGCCATGTGGGAGTATTCTTTTTTACCGAGGAAAACATGTGAGAGGGAGATTAAGATTATGCCGGATTTTGCGACATTATTATCAGAACATATCCACAATAAAAACATCAAAACTTACGCTCTTGCCCAATACTGTAATTTGGATCGATCCAATATGTACAAGATTATAAAAGGGCAACGAAAACCGTCTTCTTTAGAAATGGTAGAAAAAATGTGTAAATTTATGCATTTGTCGCCTTCAGAACAGGCCGATATGGAAGAATCATATCACATTGCCCTGATCGGACGCGAAAACTATTACAGGAGAAAAGCCGTACAACAGTTTTTTGAAGAATTCCGTATTCCGACACTGCAGCTTCCGGCAACTTCACCTTCCAATGCGTCCGATTACGCCGACAATGCTACCTTGCTTCATTCTCATCTTGAGATCAATCGCTCGCTCCTTTACATTATCATCGCCTCGGAACTGAAAAAATCAGGTGGAAAGATCAGTCTGCTCATCCAGCCGGATTACACGTTTCTTATGAACATTCTTACAGCAGGTGGTTATGCGTCCTCTTCTGTAGACATCGATCACATTATCTGCCTGAACAATAACCAGAACGTGTCATTTGCACGGCAAAATTATAATCTGAACTGCCTGAGAAATATTCTTCCTCTGTACAGTAATCATTATCAATATAACTGTTACTATTACTATGATGATATTGATGCCGTAACTTCAGCGTTTGCTTTATTTCCTTATGCGGTTATCACTACTGAATATGCCTGTCTGATTTCTTCAGATATGCAGTCCGGCTTTATTACTAAAGACCCGGAGTCACTAAAATTATTTTCCTATCTGTTCAGTCAGTACCTGGCGCAGACAACACCCCTGCTTCGCCCGGTCACAGATTTAGGCGGACAAATACAGTATGTCGAAAATACAATGCAGAACATAACCGAAGGTTATTTCTTTCAAATGCTTCCGTGCCTGACAAGGTTTTTGACAAGAGACATGTTAGAGACTTACATTGTAAAAGATCTTCCACACCGAAGCGAACTTCTCGACAGACTTCAGAACTATTTACATGAACTTCAATCAATTCCCGCTTCTGCCGACCTTACGTTTATCTGTTCTATCGAAGGAATAAGAAAGTTTTTAAATACCGGCCGCGTCGGAGAGTATCCTGCATATGCATATACTCCGCTGAACTTAAGCGATCGCCTCTTTCTGATTCGGCAGTTGGCAAACTCCATGCTCAACGAGCATAATCGGCTTTTGAAGCGGGCGATCGGCATGATCGACCATGAATTTTACCTCTTTGCCGGACGCCAGTACGGCTATTTCATGTTTCAGACTTCAAATACAGACCGGATGATCTACCTGAACATCGAAGAACCCGGACTGCTTTTTACATTTTTTGATTTTTGCGATACGCTTGACGATGAAATATTCTTCACATCTGAAGAAGCTTATAGAAAAATACACGATCTGATTCAAGAATACAGTAAATAAAAAATCCCCTGACCGCCGCAGATGTTTCTTTTGCATCTCGCTGTCAGGGAACTTTTTATTCTTTTTTGCAACGGCAGATTCCTTCCAATATTCCGATCAATTCCGGTATATCTTTTTTTACCGTATCATATACAATCGTAAGGTCTACATTTCCATATTCATGTACAATTCGATTCCGCAATCCTTTAATAGCTCTCCACGGAATGGATGGATATGTTTTTTTAAATTTTTCTGTCAATTTCTCGGAATTTTCTGCCACCTGTATTAGCCGAAACATAATAGAATCAACAAGAATCTCATCCTCTTCCAATTTCGATTTTGACAGGCTCTCTGTATGTGTTCTAATAAAAGTGAGGTCTGTAATAATCTTATCAATATAATATTGGTCAGTCTTCTTATTATCCATAAATTTTAATTCCATCCTTTAATATTTCATTTATCAATTCCAAATTAGACTCTAGCTGTTCACGGTTCAGAATATCAACTCTTTTATGAAGTCCTTCTCTTATTGCTTCTACCAAACCATAAAAATGTATTCCGGACACCGACGTTCCAATTAAAAGATCTACATCACTAGTTTCTGTCGCTTTTCCTTTCGCATAAGAGCCAAAAAGATAACAATACTCTATATCATAATCTGCAAATACATCGGTACACACATCTTTTATCTTCTGTATGCTTAATATACCATGATCTTCATCCACAAATCCATATTGTTCTAGTTTTTCGAGCATATACAAATATTTTATTGACGTACGCTTAGCTGCATCAGTTTCATAATTTTGATAAGTACGCAATGGCACTCCTAAATATTTCGCACATTCCGCTTGGGTTAGTTTTTTCTGTTTCCGCAGTTCTCTCAGCATCATATTTTTCCACCTCATTCAAATGCTACCATAAAATATGGAAACGCGCAATTAAAACGCGCAAATTTCGCGTATTTTTTGCAGTTTAAGCACGCATGTTTTGCGTATTATTACTTATCAAAAAACGCAATTTCTATTTCTTTTATATTTCCATAAATTCTTGCACATTTATTATACCCGTAATCACCTCTTATTATCATCTACATAACATTTTCATCCCCACAAACTGCACATCCACTCTAATACTTTCAGCATACTAACCCCCACACTCAGAACATCTTTCACACAGAAATGAATTTTCCGTTACAAAAAATCCCCTGACCGCCGCAGATGTTTCTTTTGCATCTCGCTGTCAGGGGATTCTATTATTTTACTGTTTTATTTTGTTGCCTTATAGTAGTTGATCAGACATCCATCCAGAATAATCTGTCTCTCGGCATCTGTCAGATCCCCGAGTTTCAGCTGGATCTCTTTCAATTCATCACCAACAACATATGCGTTGATAACGTCTTTCTTTTCCTCAACTGCTTTTCTCACATTCGGAACGAAAATGTAATCTCCGTTTTTAAACGGAAGCGCCTCATGATCCGCATCTGTCAAAAATGGAAGCATTCCCCAGTTAATCAGGTTGGAGCGATAACGTTTTGTCGCATATTCTACAGCAATGTTTGCCCAGCCTCCGAGAACTTTCTGGCAGGAGGCAGCCTGCTCACGAGCCGATCCATCTCCCGGTTTTACTGCGAAGATCGTACTTCCTACACCGACATTTCCTTCTCCGACTTCCGGATACGCTGCCTGGATCTTAGACATAACCGGTTTCAGTTCCTCCAGAGCATCAAGAGGACATGTTCCTGCCTCGATTGCTTTCTGTGCTTTCTGAACTTCCTTTGCTCTTCCCACATATGCGGGATCTTTTCTTGAAAGTGCAAACTCTGCAAGTCCAAGCGGATTAGAACGATACGAAGACGTCTCTCCTGACGGAATAAGTTCATCTGTTGTCGTTACCGGATCGTGGATTTCAGATACGACCTTCACGATCAGATTCTCAGGAAGCGCCGACATCTCCGGCCAGTCTTTAATATTCGGACCAAACTGGATCTCTACATTCGGATCTGCTTTGCCTTTGCTGTCGAACACACGATTCGCATAAATATTCTGATCAAAATGATACTTCTGTCCTTTATATTCTACATCAAATGCCGTAGCAGGCGTCAGATATCCTTTATTTGCCGCTGTCGCCGCAATGGAACGAGCATCCATAAGAGCAACAGAAGAAATCTGACCGCTCTGAAGCTTGCTTCCTTCACGGTTCGGGAAGTTTCTCGTTGTATGACGGATAGAGAACGCATTATTTGCCGGTGTATCTCCCGCTCCGAAACACGGACCGCAAAATGCTGTTTTTACAACTGTTCCCGCTTCCATAAGATCGGCTACGACACCATTTTTCACAAGTTCCATATAAATCGGCGTACTTGCCGGATATACGCTGAACGTAAATGCATCCGATCCGATATTATGACCTTTGATGATATCTGCTGCCGCACAGATATTTTCAAAACCGCCTCCCGCACATCCTGCGATAATTCCCTGATCTACATAGAGTTTTCCGTCTCGGATCTTGTCCTGAAGAGAATACTCTACAGCTCCGTCAAGACTTACGAGAGCTTTCTGCTCTACGTCATGAAGGATGTCTGACAGATTTGCGTTCAATTCATCAATCGTATAGACGTTGCTTGGATGGAACGGCATTGCGATCATCGGTTTGATCTCACTTAAGTTCACACGAACACATCCGTCATAATATGTAACCGCTCCCGGATTTAATTCTTTATATTCTTCTTTTCTTCCGTGAATCTCATAGAATTCTTCGATCTTTTCATCTGTCGTCCAGATGGATGAAAGACAGGTTGTCTCCGTCGTCATAACATCTATTCCGATACGGAAATCAGCGCTTAAGTTTTTCACGCCCGGTCCGACGAATTCCATTACTTTATTATTAACATAGCCGTTTTTAAATGTAGCCCCGATAATTGCAAGCGCAACGTCCTGCGGACCTACCCCTTTCATCGGCTCGCCTTCAAGATAAACAGCGATCACTCCCGGCATCTTAATATCATACGTTTTGTTCAGGAGCTGTTTTACAAGTTCAGGACCGCCTTCTCCCATAGCCATTGTACCAAGTGCGCCATAACGTGTATGACTGTCCGATCCGAGGATCATCTTTCCGCCGCCTGCGAGCATCTCTCTCGCAAACTGATGGATAACTGCCTGATGCGGCGGAACATACATGCCGCCGTATTTTTTCGCACATGTCAGACCAAACATATGATCGTCTTCATTAATCGTACCGCCAACCGCACAAAGGCTGTTATGACAGTTTGTCAATACATATGGAATCGGAAACTTCTCAAGACCCGAAGCACGGGCTGTCTGAATAATTCCGACAAAAGTAATATCATGTGATGTCAATTTATCAAATTTAATCTGCAGGTTCTTCATATCAGAAGAAGTATTATGCGCCTCTAACACGCCGTAAGCTATCGTGTTTTTCGCTGCTTCTTCTTTAGAAACCGAAACCTGTGCGCTCCCTGTATCTTCAACAATCTCAGTGCCATTGAGCAAATACACACCGTTTTCATATAATTTAATCATATGAAACCTCCTTTTCGTTTGTCAATTTTACGCTATTTCTATATATTATCATACTTATTATGAAAATGTAACCAATACAGCAAAAAAACAACTTCTGCATACAGTAAAAAAACAACTTCTTCCGGAATCGTTCAGCCATACAACGAAAAGGGCGGGAATATCTTCCGCAAACGAATTTCCGGAAAGACCTCCCGCCCTTTTTCAGGCTATGATATATTTTTTCAAGCTTTATCTCTCGAAATCTTTATTCATAACACTGCAGGGTAATATTTTCGACAAGACCCGTTTCTGCATCTGTTTCAACTGTACATGAGTTGTCGTAACTTTCTTTGTCATACCAGTAATAAGTATTTCCATATTCTTCATCTTTATACGAATCCGTCGGTTCGCCGTAAGCTGCAAGAACGTCCGCTTCTTTCGTTCCAACCGTAATTCCGCCCGGGAACAAAACTGTCAGTCCGCCTTCTTCAAGATCATAATCATCTACAGAAATCGCTCCTACGATACAATCTTTCAATGCTTTCGGATCATCTCCTGTGTTTACCATATCCGCCATAATCGTATTTCCGTTTTCGTCTTCAAACCATGCCAACTCATATTCGCCTGCATTTACAACATAGTCTTCAGGTGTATATTCTCTGTCGAGTTTCAGACCTGTGGCTTCCAGATCTGCCAGACTGCACGGAAGCTTAAGAACTTTATCGTTGATCTGAACCGTATAGCTGTCCCATTTCGCGCCAAGTTCTTTACTCTGCTCTGCCGGTTTATCCGCTTTTTTATCGTCGTCTTTATCTTCTTTGTCCTCTTTATCGTCAGACACTTCTCCGCCTGCTTTTTCAATCACATCGTTCGGAACTTTAATCTCGCCTACACTGTCATATTCATGGTATGTCACTTCGATCGAGCATGCCGAAACATCAACGCCTTCTTCTTCCATCGCCTTTTCCATAATATCCTGCATATCGAAAGAAATCTTTGCCGGAAGAATATCATCTTCATAAACGGCGATCGTACACGGAAGTTCAAGATCTTTGATCACATCTTCGTCAATTTCAGAACCTAAGCTGTCTGCCATACCTGATTCCATCATGCCCACAATGTCAGAGCCTTTAATCTCGCCTTTCATCTCAAAACATTTTTCGCCGTTTACTTCCACCTTTTCTTTGGACATCTCAAAAGATTTTGCGTGTCCTCCCATACTTCCTGTAAGATCCGAAAGTTCTCCCGCCATATCTGCCGCAGAATCATCCATCTCTTCTTTTTGCCACTGATCGTTCGCCATCGTATACACAATATACTGATCTTTTTCTTTTACAGTATACATTTCAATCTCTGTTCCGACATTGGTGCCCATCATTTTCATGTCTACCGCGCCTTTGGCGTGACTTTCTCCTGATTTAAGATCCATGTCGATATCCATATCCATCTGGATGCCGATCGTAGTTGTATCGTCTCCCATCTCCATATCCATCTTCATGTTTGCCACTACCGACTCTGTGTCTTTCATGTTTTTCGCCATGTCTTTTAATAAGTTTTCCGGAGTCGCCTTTTTCCCGCATCCTGACATAAGCGCCGCTGTCATCATCGCTGCCATTCCCAGTGTCACTAATTTGTTCCTACGTTTTTTCATACCTTTTCCTCCTCGTTATATATAAATTTATATTATATACTTTTATATTTTCTGCTCTCGCTCTGTTTTCTTTTATTTTTCTCTTCCTTCTTCGTCTGTTAAATAAATTACCCCAAGCCAGTAATATCCTCCCAGTTCTCCGCTTCCGTATCCTTCGACTACTTCTTGTGCGATCTTCATAAACTCTTTATCGCTTAATGTATAATCTGTACGCAATACCGCAATTCCCTCTTCTTTTAATTCATTTTTAAGCGGCTCAAAAATTTTATTTTTCTCATAAAATTTTCCTTCTATCCGGTAAAACTCTTTGTCATCCGACTTTGCTTCATAATCTTTCACCTTATCGTCAAGTACAAAACGTTCGTCTTCTACAAGCACTTTGTCTGCCGCGTAATCGGGAAGATTTAACAGCGCATTTAAGATCAACTCATTATCGTTATTCGTGGAATCTACGATCCTCCACTCCCCGTCTATTTTAATCTTATTCCATGCGTGGGGAAGTTCACCGTCCAGATTTCCTGTCACAACGATACATTCCAGTCCGGCCTGCTGCGCCAGAAGTTTGAATGCTCCGGCATAACTTGAACACACTCCTGTTTTATTTAACAAAACGCCATACGGTGTAAAGGAATCATTAAACTTTGCATCGACTCCGGCAAAATCGTTTTCTTCTGCATTTTCAAGCGCGTCCATATCGTATTCAGCAGTATCGCACAGATATTGATTGATCGCCATTTCTTTCTCAAGTTCTGTCATATCGTCCGTAATAATACTGTCTACAACACGTTCTGCCTCTTTCGAGATTTCTTTTTGTTTTTTCTTTATTTCTTCCGATTTTGTATCATATTTGACATGCAGTGTCTTTCCGCCGTTTGCGATTGACGCCCCCGTCACTCCGAGTACCATTGGGTTTTGATAAACCGCTTCTTCCCATGCATCCAACAGATAATCCGTATCTGCACTTTCCGGAAATTCCTTCAAACTGATACTTGTGTTCGCATTGAGCATATTTACTGCCAGATATTCACTCAAAGCGCTATTTGCAGTGACTTCATACTTTCGTTCACTCTCTCCCGAAGACTCCTTTTCCTCTTTTTCACTTTCGGTCTCGCCTTCCACTTTCATCTCCGGAGTAACCGCACCTGCACGATTTCTTAATTTCTCTTGTCTGATTCGAACCTTTTCCAGTTCTTCTTTCCAAGTATCAGTATTATAACTTTCTACGACAACAACTCCGTCAAATCCTGTTCCGTCAATCTTATACGGAACTTTTACGATATTTTCACCGCTCCATGAAGCCTTCTCTTCCTTCGCGCTTTCAAAATCATAATTAATCAGCTTTTGTACAAGCGTTCCGTCGCACATCGTCACCCATTTATATGACGGCATTTCGCCGAACGACTGCGTATAATTTGAACCTTCCTCATTCAGGCTCATCTTCACTTCTTCCGTAAAAGGAACTTTACGCGCAATATCTGTTTCCCTGAACATATTGCTTAAAGCAGATGTTCCGTCCTTTGATACTGCTATAACGCAGTAATAAGTTTCATACTCTGTATCTTTCGGTATCGCTTCGTTTCCCTCTCCGTACTTTTCAATAACGTATGGCTCCCGGCGATCCGCTTCCGACACATTATAAGTAATAAACTTTGCCGTTGATTCGGGAATCCATTCTGTTCCTTCTGTTTCACCTTCGACCCAGCCGTCTCCGGATAATCCCATCTTTTCTGAGGACGTCATGCTCATCACATAATAACGCTCTGCTCCCGGCACTTTTTTCCATCTGAAAACCGGAAATCCTTCCTCATTAATCCCAAGAGTAACTCTCGGTGCATTCTTAACTTCTGAATCGACGGTAAACACTGTCACTATCGGTTTCTCCAGTTTTTCTCCGGTTTCAAGATCCACATATTGAACCATATAATACTGTGGAAGATTACCCCAGTCATTCAACTCTCCTTTATCAAACAAAGACGAATCTGCCGCTTGATATCCCGGCGCATCCTCGTCAAGACCTTCGCTCATGATCCCGCCTACACTCCATCTCGGAGGTGTAACTGATAATTCCTTTGTTTTTTCATCCCACTCAAAATGTGATCCGATCTGATAGGTGAGTTCCGGATCTTTATACACATTTACGATCTGTGTATATTCCGTAAATCCGGCATTCATTATATCAAACCCCATTTTCAGCTTAAGCCTTTCGTCACGGGCCACGCCGCGGATCGGATCGGCATATTCATACTTTTCATTATATTTTTTTCTGATAGAATCCGCCAGTTTTGCAGTCTCCATCGTTGTCTTCCCGACGTTTTTCTGCTGCGGACCTCCGCATGCGCTTAGCAAGACTGCCGTTACTGCCAAAACACTGATACATGTTTTCAAATATTTCTTTTTCATAAGCATTTCCTCTTTGATGAACAACAAACAGTTTTTTTTTGCGTTTCTGCTTATAATACCTTTGCCGCATCCAAAAGGTTACGTCTTTTATAAAGTTTTTTTCAAATATTCTGTCAGATTTTCTTTATCCCCTTTTTCTTCTGTCACATACCAGATTTTCCCGTCTTTTTCAAACACTGCATGAAGAATTCCGTCTTCCGTTTTTCCTATATATACTTTTTCTCCGTGAACCCTTCCCGGCTTCAGCTTCCACAGCTCTTTCGGGATATTCTCGTCATCCTTCTCCGTATACTTTTCAACTTGAATATCTTCCCACTCTCTCGTCTCTGATATGTCCTTTTTTCCGAGATTTAATCCAATCTCCATCTCTGATGAAGCAAATGTCACATCTTGTATCACAATCTTGTCTTTAAACGCCGCTCCCCATATACCAAGGCAGACAAAACAAAAGCATGCCGCTATTGCCGTATATTTCCACAATCCGATAATTTTGCGGCGGCGCTCCTCTCTTTCAGCTGCTTTTACCGTCCGGTTCACTAATTCTTCCGGGACATGAATGCTGTCATTTACTTTCTTATATTCGTCCCACACAGTCAAACTCTCCTTTCAAAGCTTCCTTAAGCATCCCCCTGCTGCGATACAGGCGGGTTTTTACAGCCGACTCCGAAAGTTCCAACATCTCAGCAATCTCAGAAACAGAATATTGTTCATAGTAAAACAAATGTACTGTACTCCTGTAATCTGCCGGCAGGCGAAGAACTGCCTCATATATGAGATTCTCCGGCAGATCCATCTCATAACTGTCCGTGCTCTGAACATCCCTGTCTATAGAAACTGTCTTTTTCCGAAACGCACTATCAAACTGTTTCGTGCAGCAATCAACAGTTACTCTCAAAAGCCATGCCTTCAAATGCTCTCTCCCCTGAATTCTTTCTTTATACTTTACTAATCGGAGGAACACTTCCTGAAACACATCTTCTGCTTCACTTTTATTTTTCATTTGTACCAGAGCAAGCCGATAAACCATATTTCCATGAATACGGATGGCTTCTTCTACATTAATTTCTTCATGACTGCCCTCTGTTTGACCTCTCATATATAATACCTTTTCCCGTACTTAAACGTCACATAGATTTTATGTTTATTTTTTGATTATATCTTACTTTTTTTCTTCATACAAGAACAAAGTAACAAACCCGGACTTTGGCTCGTTGCACAATATAAAAAAGAATCCTGCTCGCAAGATTCTCCGCCTGCGGCGGG
>ERZ773183.2345-NODE-2345-length-13119-cov-2.865432_pt1 | contig 13119 bp, 12 predicted proteins | sample MGYA00580532_ERZ773183 | MGnify/ENA primary metagenome ERZ773183 (study PRJEB29015, sample SAMEA2737791) | human gut metagenome | biome: human gut; feature: human-associated habitat; material: faeces | place: China | collected 2012 ... | reverse complement strand
CTGTCGGTGCTTAGGCATGCCCTTATATAAAGAATTTAGGGCATAAGACATTTACGAGTCGGACTGTTTAATTTTAATTTTCCAGAAATCAGACAAAAATAAGACAATTGTCTTAGCTGAGATTCAAGGAAACCCTCGCCTCTAAGGCGAGGAATAGTCATATGTCGAAGCATCATTTTTTATGCTTCGGCTCAAAAAATCAGAATCAATTGGCTTTGGGCTTGGCGTATTTTTCTGCCAGTTTCTTCAAGAACGGCATGACGTCTTTATCATCCCACGGCAGATAGCCCGGAAGGTAGCCGACAATGTTTCCGGCTCCGTCAATAATGTAATTGGTCGGAACGACTTCAAGCGGCATCACATCTTCGATAGATTCCGTCGGGTCAGACCACGTATTAAATTCCGACATCTTGTGTCTTGCCAAGAATTTAGGAATTCCTGCAACGCTTTTGTCGACTGCAACACCGACGATCTCAATGTTTGAGCCCTTAAGCTGTTTTTGAAGATCAATCAGCTGAGGAATCTCTCGGATGCAAGGGGTACACCAAGTTCCCCAGACATTCAAAATCAAAAGTTTTCCGCGGTACTTAGCTAAATCGACTTTCTCGCCTTCAAGCGTAAAAATTCTAAGTTCCGGCAGAGGACGAGCCTTGGAGAATTCCACGAAAGGCTTCATGACCATCGGCTTTTCAAGTGCTTCTCCGGTGCTGTAGCCGCTAGTAGAAAAAATCGTTTGAGCGCCGACGGTAAAAGACGCCGCAAATACGGCAGCGGCAACTAAAAGTTTGAACGAAATGTTCATGAAGGTTTCTCCTTTTTACGTCTGAGGATAAGGAAAAGTGCTGTCAGCACCAAACCGGCAAAAAGTACGGCGGGAACAACCCAAAGCGCAGCGGTCCATGGATCCACAGGAGGATCGTATCGAATTTGCTTTCCGTAGCGAGAAGCAAAATACTCCAACACATTTTCCCGGCTTTCGCCGTTTTCCAATAATTGATAAATCTTCGCCTTAAGCTCTGCCGCCTGCGGTGCATTGGACTCATAAAGAGATTGATTCACGGCACCGGGATCGCGCAGTTCTTTCGAAATTTCTATGGCCTGATCGCGAATAGAAGGCGCTGCAAAAACTGTAGACGCAGTGCTGAAAGCAAGAAAAAAACAAAGGATTAATCTAAGTGCTAATCTCATGACTGACTCCATTCCTTTCTTCGCCAAGCAGAGGAAAAGACTGCTGATAAAAGCATGATGAGGCCTCCGATCCAAATCCAGCTCACCAAGGGACGGATGCTGAGGCGTACTAAAAATTCATCGCTGCTTAACCGGTTGCCCATCGAGACATAAAAGTCTCTAAAGAAGCCATGTGAAATACCGGCCGCCGTCATTTCCATGCCGTTGGATTTATAGGTTTGGCGCTGAGGATGAAGTTCGTCGATGACATCCTCATTTTTATTGAGCACGAGAACCTTGCCTTCATCGGCAAAGAAGGCATTGGTATCGACCTTGCGGGTTTCTTCATACACGAAGATCACGTCGCCGAGCGGGCGCCCCTGGCCCGCCCCCATTCTTACAACGGCTTCCTGAGAATATTGCGTGTCGCCGATCACACCGATGATGCTGACGGCAATGCCCAAGTGAGCGACTAGCGCAAAGAAGTTCTTGTGTTTCTTGGACCGCAGAGATGCCATAAAGGAACAAATAATCCACAGGGCACTAAACACACCGGCAGTCGTGTAAACAGAAGATTTCACTTCCGTAAAGAAACCGCAATAAAGAGCGGCGATAGCGGACAGAATGAAAGTCGCACCCCATGTCCACATCGGTGATTTTTTTAACTGAACTGCGCCGATCATCAGAGCAGCTAAAATCGCCATTGGTGCAAAAATCGAGTTGAAGTACGGAGCGCCTACTGAAAGGGAGCCTTTACCAAGGGCTTCATGCACTAAGGGATAAAGCGTGCCGAACAAGACGCAAACAGCTGTCACAGCAAGCAGCAGCACTGCCAAGACTAAAGAGATATCCTCGATACCGGAAATTTGCTTTGCGCTCTCAAATTTGGGTGCCCGAATCATGAAAAGAAATAAAGCCGGGACGACCATTAACAGAGAAATGACAAGCAGGAAGGCCCCGCGGTTGGGGTCTGAGGCAAACGCATGAACCGACTGAATCACGCCTGAGCGCACGATGAAGGTGCCGAGCAGGCAGAGCGCAAATGAAACGATGCAGAAAAACAAGACCGTCTTTGTGAGGTGGGCACGGAATCTGAGAAGAACCAACGCATGAAGCTGGGCTGTCATGAGAAGCCAGGGAACAAAAGATGAGTTCTCAACCGGATCCCAGAACCACCAGCCGCCCCAGCCTAATTCGTTATAGGCCCACCAAGAACCTAGCACGTTGCCGGCGGTCAGGAAAAGCCACGCAATCACCGAAATCGTTGTGAGTCCGCGAAGAGATTCCGGTCTCACCTTCCCTTCCATCAAGGCACCAAGGCCGAATGCAAAGCACAAAGCAGTACCCGCGTAGCCTAAGAAAAGCATCGGCGGATGCAGAATCATGCCGATATCCTGAAGGATCGGGTTTAAGTCTTTTCCTTCGGGAGGAACTAAAGGCAGCAGACGTTCAAAAGGATTTGAGGTAAAAATCAGGAAGAGGCAGATAAGTCCGGTTACGCCGAGCAAAACGCCAAGCACTCGGGATTTGAACAACTCGTCGTCTCGTGAGAAAACTGCAAACAATGAAGCCCAAACAGTAATCGTCCAAACCCATAAGAGCATGGAGCCTTCATGACTTCCCCAAACCGCAGAGATCTTGTAAATCGGGTCGAGCTGCGTATTGGAATTATTTGCGACGTAGGCAATCGAAAAATCATTCGTTAAAAATGCCCAGATCAGCATGATCAGAGCAAAACTTAAACCTGCAAAAGTAATGCCTAAAGCCGGCTTCCAAAGATGAACGAAAAGCGGTGCTCTGCTTTTAGACCCCAATAAAGTCGGCAAAGACAAAAACACTGCACATAACGCAGCGGCAATAAGAACAAAATGACTAATTTCTGCCTGCACAGGAGAGCGCCTTTCGTTAAAAACCTTTGATTAGAAAGTTATTTTATTCAAAATAAAACGGTCTAGAACGAACAAGACCGCCGACCACAGGCACAAATATACCCCAAGCCACGCAGTTTGGAGGGGAATGGTCGAATCTTCAAGCAGTTGCTGGTTAAAAAGACGAAAGGCACTCGCCGGATTAGCCGCCAAACAGATGTTCAGGAATTCGTTTCTGATCTGATGCTCAAAGGCAATCGTGATGATCAAAAGCCCTAAATCGTAAAAAAGAACCGAAAGCAGCCAAATAGAGAGCAGAACGCCCAAAGCTCGAGCTTTATTCTTCGCCAACAAGCTGATCGTTAAAGAAATTAAGATAAAAACCAAGCCTAAGAGGCAGCCTGAAAAAATCAGAACAGCAGTCAAAAGACTAAGTCTTGTGAGATCGTACGGCAGAACATTTAATACCGTAAGGAGCGGCAATACGGAAAACCCAAGAAGCAGACAAACGCCGAGTGCAGCACTTTGTCCGAGGAGTTTGCCGGTTAAAAGAGCCGTTCGAGAGAGCGGATAAGTTAAAAGAAGGATTAACGTTCCATGTTCCTGTTCTCCGACAAATGCGTCATAAGAAATTAGAACCGCAATTAATGGGATTAAAAACACTCCGAGCGTGACAACCGAAGTCATGACGGCTTCCAACGGACGAAAAGAAAAATCGCCGCCGATTGCTGCCGTTCCGAAGGCTACTGCCAGAGAGAGACAAGCAAAAAGCGCGGATCCTACGATCAGCCATAAATTTCTCCAGCAGTCTCTGAATTCCTTTGCAGCGACGACCCGAACAGAAGATAAAAAACTTCTCACTTTTGGTGCCCCTTCAACGCTGCTTTATAAATATCCATTAGTGACGGATTTTTAACACCGACTCCGGTGATGCCGTATTTCTTTTCCAAATAAGTGAGTTTTTGGCTGAGATCCGTTCCCTTACAAACAAGCCGCCCGTCAATAACGGAAGAGCGAAGAAATTCATCCTGGCGAGCCGCATTCAGGGCCTCTGAAGAAACCAACTCAAAAGACAGACCCATCTTTTCACTCAAAATTCGAATCGTACCATCGGCCGCTTTATGTCCTCCTACGAGCATAACGATTCGATCCGCGAATCCTTCTACCAACATAAGCTCATGGGTACACACAATCACGGTACAGCCGCGTTCTTTGAGTTTTAAGAGCTCCTGATACATAAAATCTGACGCTGTCGGATCCAATCCAACCGTCGGTTCATCCAAAAATAAAAGCTTCGGTTTCGCTAAAAGCGCCTGTGCCAGGCCTAGACGCTGCCTCTGCCCCTTAGAGCACTGGCCGACTTTTTGTGCAGCCACAGTTGAAAGACCCAGTGATTCAATTAGTTCGTCGGCTCTTTGACGTGGGATATTTTTCAAATCCGCAAAGTAATTGAGATTTTCTCGAATCGTCATTCCGTCGTAGAAACTCACATTCTCCGGCAGGTAACCGACGGAGATGGGAGAGGCGCCCGGCCTTCCCCCTAAGACTTTAACTTTCCCTTTTTTCGGCGTAATAAGGCCGAGACACAGCTTAATCAGCGTAGATTTTCCCGCGCCGTTGTGTCCGATCAATGCGACGAATTCTCCTTGTGCAACAGATAAAGAAATGTCATCGAGGACCATCCGTGATCCTCGGTTAAACGAGACATTTAGGCATTCGACTGCATTCATAGGGCTCCTTTATTCGTCGAAATAGGATCGTGCATGATTGGGTTGGAATCAACAATGCCCTTGCCCTTATCCAACTGAAACTGTGCAGTGATAAACCTCAGAAAAACGACAAGGGGGCTATCCATCAAGAAACGGCTTTGCGGATAAAGCCAAAATAATCTGTCCAGGGAGTCATTCGGCTGATACGGAATATCTCCCACTCCGTCCTGATTCAAATCCCAGCCCTGATAGCTGCTCCAATAATTTCCGACGCCTTCCCTGCTCCACTCCACAGAAGAAGAACCAATATATCGGACCTGCAGACGATTGCCGACAAAACGATTGTTATGGAGAACGGTTCCTTCTCCGCCCATGGCCACGCCTGCACCGATATCGCAGGCTTCAAAGCTGTTGCCTTCAACAGTATTGATACCGCCGCCATAAATAAAAATGCCCTTCCCTTCGGTATCTAAGGAAGGCTTGCCACGCGGATTTTTAACGCGCTCAACGTGATTGTTTGATACTTCGGAGGCATCTGTTTCGTTGAGCAAGACGCCGAATTCCACCGTACGCTTGGAGAGGTTATCGAACAGACGAATTTTTTCAGAACTCATCAGCGCATAGCCGCCGATACAGGCTTCTGCTTCGTTGTTCCAGGCGGAATCGCCTCGTGTGTACATATAATGGATACCGTATTGGAGAGCCGCAAAGTAATTTCCGCTGCTTTGTGTTCGATCGGTATTTTCGAAATAAAACCCGTCTCTGGTGTACAGAACTTTGTTGTTTTGCAGTACAGCGTCCTTCACGTAATTAAAGTAGACGCCGTCCCCTCGGTCTAAAACGTGTTTTCTTTTATTGCCTCGAATTTCGCAGCCCTCAATATGAATTTTTTCGGATTTGTCGGCTCGAATTCCGAATCCGGTACCTTCGATTTTGAGGCCCTTTAAAAGGATATCTTCAGAGCCTTCGTTGATTAAAACGCCGCTGTTTCGCTCATAAAGATCTGCACCGTAATTTTTAAGCGTTAAGCCTGAAACCTGTATTCCGGAAGCCTTGATCTCCAGGCAGGATCCTTTCCCGGCGGCGTCGATGATCGAATCTTTGCTTCCTCGAAGAGAAAGACTGGTAGGAATTGAAAAAGTGCCTTCATAGGTTCCCGGAGAAATCACAATTTCGTCCCCAGCTGCCGCCTTTGAGAGCGCATCGTGAAGCTCCTGAGACGTCGATACGTCCCAATGCGCCGCGCTACAGAAGAGCGGAAAAAATAAAAGAAACAGAAGAGGCACTTTTCTCATGCTCAGTGGCCTTTAAGCGATTTCAAAAGCCCAAGGTTCACTTCGGAATAATTCACAATTGTTCCGCCGTGCTCTTTCGTAAAGGCTTGAACTTCTTCTTTGGTAGCGAACGGAAGAATCGATTTGCCCATCGCTCCGCGAACGTCAGATCCGGCATTAAAGAAAGCTTTCTGAGCCAAGAGCATCTTTTCATGCAGCGGGATATCTTTCTTATTGCCGAAGTCGGAAACCCAGAAAGCCACGGTTCGTTTTGCATTCTCAGGCTGCAGAACATAGACAAATCCGTCTTTGACGGAACAAAACTTCAGGGGCTCTTTTTCTCCCTTTACAAAAACCTGAGCTTTTGCTCCGGGATAGTTCAAAATAACCATGCCGCAAATATGGCAGCGATCGTGTTTATCAAAAGCTACCGGGCCCGGGATTTTATCTTCACTTTTTCCGCTGCATCCGGCAAGGAGAGCGGCAGCTGCGACTGTACAGAAGACTTGAATTAACTTTTCCATAGCGGAGGATTCCTAAAGATTAAAGTGGCCGGTTTTCTACCGGTCTAAGGAGATAAGAAAAGTGCCCCGAAAGCAAACTCTCGGAGCACTGTTTCTATTTAGATGGAGTTGATCTGGCCGGCGTAAATAATGAATAAACGCAGGCACATCATTCCGCAAATAGCAGCCAGTCCGGAGGTATAAAAAGCAGTTGCTCCGGTACGGAATGCCTTGCTTCCGAAGAAGCTCAGCGCCAGCGGAATCAGGAAACCGATACCGACTGCACCGACCCAGAAAACCTGAGCCCACATTCCGGTTGTAAAGGCAGCAAAGGCAGCCTGAGCAGCGGCGTTTCCGCTGACCAAAGCGATGATGATCATCAGCAGGCAGAGAGCTTCAACCGCCATAATCGGCCATTCAGCCGCATGAAGAACATGCAGATCGGAGCCGTGACGATCGGCACCGAAGAGCCAAGCGGCCAAAACTTTTGTCGCTGCACAGCCGGCAGAGAAACCGGAGGCGACGAACAAGGCCGGAAGGACAGCGGTGTTGATCAGCGGGAAGCGGATCAGAGCCGAAATCAGGAAGCCGGTGTAGGCACAGATCGCAATCGCAAGGATAAGAACGATCCAGTCCAAAGCCACTCTGAATTTGGCAAAGAAGCTGATGATCGGGTCAAGCCACTTAAGCCAGCTCACGGACGTAATTTCCTGCTGAAGCGCAACGCACATCAGCACGAAAACGAGCGGTATATAGAACAGAAGCGCCATCACGCCAATGCTCATGACGGAAGTCGGGTTGTAATAAACCAGAATTCGCCAGAAGAAGAGCGGATTGGTCAGGTCCAGCACCAAGCAGATCATGCCGAGAACGATCGTAATAAAACCGATCAAAGTCGCCGCCTTCATGATGGGTGTGTTGAGGTGAACGCCTCTGAAAAGGTTCACACAGATCGCAACGGCAACCGCACCCCCGGAAATACCGGCTAAGAACAGATACACGGCAATCGGCCAAGGCCAGGCAACACCCTCGGTAAGACCAATAGTAAAGTCCAACATGATCAGACTCCTTCTTTCTGAACGGTGACGTATCTGAGGCTAGGCTCCGTACCCAAATGCGGACGGATACGAACCGTGTCTTTGACACGAAGCAGACGGCTGATGATGCTTTGCGGATCATTGACGTCGCCGAAATACAAGGCGCCGTGCCGGCAGGCTTGTACGCAGGCGGGTTCTTCTCCGTTTGCTAATTTGGTCTTCAGGCAAAAGTCGCAGTTGTCCGCCACTTTTGTTTCCGAGTTGATGTATCGAACGTTGTAAGGACAAGCGGCAATGCAGTACTTGCAGCCGACGCAGCGGTCCGGATCCATCGTCACGATACCGGTCTTCGGGTCTCGATGTGCTGCACCTGTCGGGCAGACACGAACGCACGGGGCGTCCTGGCACTGCTGACAAGAGACACGAACGTATACGCGCTCGCAGTCGCAACCTTCGAGTTTTCCGCAAATCGGACACGCAGTTCCCGGAACATGAGTCGTCTGACGTTCGAGCACTAAGCGCGAAACTCCCTTGGGCAATTTGTTGGTTTCGTTGCAGGCTTCTTTGCACAAGCCGCAGCCGATACACTTGTTTTGGTCAAAGACCATCGCGTAATGCGGCTTAGCTTGGCCAGAATCAGATCCTGCGCTCGTTTTTATTGCGCCTTTGTTCTCGTCGGGCTTATTGCAGCCTCCGAGCGATAACAAAACTAAGGAACCCGCGGTTGTACCGGCTAGAAATGTTCTTCTGTCGATGTTTGCACTCACGGTGATTCTCCAAAACAGACTATTCGTCTGTCGCTAATTTATTTTGACTGGGCTAACTTCTCCCGAGCGTTAGCAATCGCACGCTGGATTGCTGCTTCGCGCTCCGGAGCACTGTGCGCTTTAATGATTGTTTCCCATTCACTGATCGCCGCCGCGTAGTCCTTAGTTCTAAAGGCGTGTTCCGCAAGCAGCATTCTTGAAGAAGCTTCCGCCGGATTCAGACTTAACGCTTTTTCAAGCGTGAGCTTCACTTCCGGTGTCATCTGACGATGATCTCGGTAATAGAGCGCCCTGGCCTTGTCTCCATACAATCCGGCATTCGGTCCAGTAATTGTTAAAGCTTCATCCAATGTTTTTGCGCTCTCGTCAAAGAGCCCTCCCTGCATGTAAAGTCCGGCAAGATCTCTGCGGGCTTCCACACTGCGAGGTTTATTCATCGCAACTCTGCGGGCCTGAGTGATCTTGGCTGCGAGACGATGATCTTTGGTGTTGTCCACCTGAGCCCTTTCCCAATCGGAAAAGCGGCCCACAGAAGCGTACACACCCAACGACGAACCGATGAGAAGAAGAATAATCAGTGAAAGGATTGAGATGTGGCTGCGTGCTGCACGGCTTCTCAATGCGTAAACGATAAAAACGATACACACTAAGAAAACCACGATAGCGATGGATGCAGCCAATCCGATCATCATTAAAACTCCCTTTGCTTAAGAATTAACTGTGAGGCCACGCCATTTTAGGACGACTTCCGTTCATCGGAGGATGTCCTGCCGGCATTGCCTGGTTAGATTCTTTGTTAGCACCCGGTTTTTCAACTTTTTTGAGCGTCACTTCAAAAATGAGAGCAGATTCGGGCGGAACCGGACCGGCTCCGTTTTCACCGTAACCCTTATCGGCCGGGATAACGAAAACGGCCTTGCCGCCCTCTTTCATCTGAGACAAACCTTCCTTAAAGCCGGGAATCAGGGTCATGACGACGTCTTTTTCTTCAGCAGGTGTTCCTTCTGCATTCGTAAAAGGCGTGCCGTTAACCAGTTTTCCGACGTAAACCATCGTCACTACGTCTTCTTCTTTCGGGGAGGGACCGGTACCGGCTTTCAGCTCTTCATACTGAACTCCGGAAGCCAGGACCTTAACGCCCTTCTTCTTTTTGTTTTTCTCAAGGTAGGCAAGACTTTCGCCTCGATTCTTTTCCTTGACTTCCTTGACCTTTGCCTCATGGAGCTGGTTCAGCTTTTCAGCTCTGTTGTTGAGCGAAGTCACGATTTCTTCCTCGCTTAACTTGCTCTTATTCTTCAGAGCATCCATTAAGCCCTCCACAACCAGGTCCATGTTAACGGGTGCGCCAAGCTCAGACTGTTTGAAGACCTGAGAGGAAAGGTAATTTCCAAGCGAAGCTCCTAAGCTGTAAGACTCTTTGGCCTCCGGTGTCATGTCCTGTGCAAGGGCGGAACCGACGAAAACGAAGGTCAACGCGACTGACAACATAGTTTTTTTGAGAATCGACATAGTGATATTTTTAAATGGGGTTGATTTGATTCAAACGGAATGAAATTTCTTTAAGGTCTTTCAACCTTGCGTCCGGAAAGCTTCCAGCCCTCAATGCCGTCCGGCATCTGATGCACGTCGGTGTAACCGAGCTTCATGACTTCGCGGGCAGCCATTTCGCTAGCCGTGCAAAGTTTATTCACGCAGTAGAACACCATCGTTTGGTCTTTGTTTTCGGGAAGAAGTTTTTTCCAGTTGCGGACGTTGAAGAACTTAGCGCCCGGGATGTAGCCCTGGGTCCATACTTCAAGCGTATTCACGTCGTAGAAAGGAATTCCGGCTTGCCAGAGCATCTCAGCTTCGCGCATAGAGATCTGGTTTAGGAGTTCGTCATAGACAGGCGCTTCGACCGGTTCTCCGCCTCCGCCCGCAAAGTTGATTTGCGGGTAAAGACACAGAAACGAAATCATCGCGGCTTGGAGTATTTTGCTTTTCATTCTTACTTCTCTGCTTTCACTTCGGGTCCGAAGACCCGAAGTTTACGTGACACTAATCTTTGTGGTTACTTCGTTGCTTTTACAGCCTTGTAACCGCCCTGATCGATAATGGACTGAGCCTTGGTCAGGTAGGCTTGTGCCGTCTCAACACGCTGTTTCGTGTAGTTGAAGGCATGCACACCCCAAGAACCGTCATCCTGGACCTGTTTGATGATTTCGCCGGCCTTGTCGATAAGAAGCATGGCTTCCGTTCTCTGTTCAGGCGTGAGTTTGGTGACTTCAAGCAGCTTGTTGATACGAGTCAGAGCTTCGACGTTCTTCTGGTGGCCTTCCTTAATCGGGTTCTGCCACTTCATGACTTCGCCATAGATCTCTTTCTGGTCCTGATAGATCAGGCCCTGATCGAGTTCAGACTGGAACGGGCTGTGGCAGCCTTTGCCTTCGACAACCGTAAAGTCGGCGATGGATGTACGTGCGCAGCTCCACATTAAGTCAACGTAACCGTGACCTTCTTCGTCTCTGGAGATTCTCCAGCCCTTAGAGTTGGAAGCACGAGACTGGCCCGGACCCGGGTTCATCATCTTCTTGTCAGGATCGACCATGATCTTGAAGAGGTGAGAACGACGGACGGCGTCAAAACCGGCCATGTCAGGACGCTGAATAGCTGTGAAGTTTTCGCAGCTCATCGTGAACGGCATATGGCAGGCGATGCAGTCGACCTTGCTGTGGGTGTCGGCATTCGCAACCATCTGAGCCTGTGTCGTATGGCAGTCTTGGCAGTTCTTACGAATTGCGGGACGTGTTACTCCGGAAGTCCAGTCGTTGCTGGTAACTTCATGCGGGTCGTGGCAGGTAACGCAACGCATACCCTTTTCATAGTGCTTCGACATGAAGAGCTGAGCGCCTTCTGTACCGCAGGACGGGCAAGAAGACTTCGTCTTAGCGTTGAATGCCTTTTCAAGCTTACCCTTAGCATCGGGACGATCAACTTCGTCTTCGATAAAGTTCAAGCGCTGATGGCAGCGGTCGCAGTTTGTGCTCATGTTGTTGGTGTTGCCAACCAAGTGTCCGCCTTCACCATGGCATTCTTCACAAGCGATACCGCGGGAGATTGTGTGTTTCTGGAGTTCTTTCGGGTTGCCCAGAGCAGCGAAGAATTCCTTCTTATCCTTAAAGTCAAACTTGAAGGCGTGACAGACTTCGCAGTAAGAGGAAGCAGCCTGGAACAGAAGTTTGCCTTCATAAGTAGAACCGTAGGATGTCATACCCCACTGGTGGGAGGCGGAAGGTCCGAACTGGCTGAGTTCTGTCGGGAAGTCAGGGATCAATTTCTGAATTTCTTTCGCTTTTTCAGGTGTCAGCCATTCTGCCCAGCCGCGGGAGAACTGGTTGCCGCCGGCAACAACCTTACCGGTGCCGTCTTTGAGCAAGCCGTCACGAACGTGGTAGGAACCGCGAACGAGCCATCCGTCGATGTAGCCGTATTTGGTACGCGGTGTACCGATGGTGGCGTAAATCACGTCAGCCGTAATACCGTCAGGAAGAATAGAGGCCTCAGAACCGTACAGTTTCTTCTTCAGGTCGTTATCGACTTCAGGATGTTCGCCAGGGAAACGAACCGTCTTGGCATGACGGGAACGCTTCCACTGTTCGTACTGAATCGCGTGGCATTCGCCGCATTTTTCCGGTCCCACAAACTTGTTGGGGAAGTCAAGAATGGAGCGCTGGCCCAAACGGTATTGAGAGGCCATCGGACGGTTGCCGTCCTGATGAGCGGAGTACTTCTGAGCATTGCCTTCACCAAGGTATTCAGAGCCGCGGGTAGAGATAACCGGTGTACCGATCACTCGTCCGTCTTTTCCGTAAGTAGCAAAGATGGGATGATTCTGGAATAAAAAGTCCCAAAGTTCTTTTTCTTGGACGATGTAGTCCTGCAGGGTGCGGATGCCCTTGGTCGGTTTCGTCAGGTCAGGATTGGCCCATACTTTCTGGGTAATCTCATTAACCTTAGGTGTCGGAAGGGGCTGACCGTCCGCTGCATAGACACATGATGTCGCCATAGCAGCTGCAAGGCCTAAGCCTATCGCTGTTTTTCGTGTCTCTCGTAACATATCTTCTCCAGATGAGGCAGAGGTTTTTCGAATAATTAAATTACTCCGAATATCTAGGCCTCGATAGGTGTGAAATGGGAACAAGGAATGCAAAGGCAATACCTTTCCCCAACTTCAGGTTAATTTAAGATTAGAAAGGCACAAATAAGATATTCATATTAAGGGTAACCCCTGTTTTTAGACTGAACGGACTAATCCTTTAGGGGTAGTCTTTGCTGTTTTATTCAATTCGGGGAATTCGGCAGCTGTGATGCAAAAGTTTCAAAATGTCCTGGCGTCCTTGAGATCTGTTCGCTAATAACCAGAAGAAGTTGTCAGGCAAGACAAGTAAATACCAACCCTTATGGATGTATAAATGTGCAACAAAGGGGGCTTCATAAAGGCGATACGGGGCTAAAAATCGCCGTATGCAATAAGGAAAACATCTTAGAAAAAAATAGCCCCTAAGACCTCACTGTCGTGTTGTGGACGCAACGTTTTTTGCCTCATCCCTTTAATACGTGAGGAAATTTATGTAACGACTATAGAAGTGATAAGAAAAAAGCCTCCGAATCTTGGAGGCCCTGCGTTATCTCGTCAAAGTCTTTTGGTACCTTCAGCAAAAGCAGAGAAAATTTTGTGGTCTTTTTCTCATAGTTACCGTCCAAACTATCCCGCCATTTTCCTCCTTGATCAGCAGGCCCAACGCGCAATATTAA
>ERZ773183.2308-NODE-2308-length-13307-cov-9.013960_pt1 | contig 13307 bp, 26 predicted proteins | sample MGYA00580532_ERZ773183 | MGnify/ENA primary metagenome ERZ773183 (study PRJEB29015, sample SAMEA2737791) | human gut metagenome | biome: human gut; feature: human-associated habitat; material: faeces | place: China | collected 2012 ... | reverse complement strand
TGTATGCATGAGAGGAAGTAAGAAAATCTAATCCCCCAACTTTTCAGACTGAGCCTTTATCTTCTCTAAAGATACGAAATAAATGAGACATAGGTACAAAAAAAATGGAGCTTTTCTAAACCCGTCTGATTACCAAATAAATACGTAAATTGTTCTTTATACTTGTACTTCAATTAGCCCGTAAGAACATCACAAAGATAATTCATTTATAGGAAAAATCAAGTAGTAAATTACATGATTACTTCCCTTCTTAATAAAAAATCCAACAACCACTTCTGATAGCTGGATTCTCTGTTCTGGCTATGTTATTCACTTAAACCATATTCTTGCGTTTTTCTTTATTTCTACCTTTGCGAACTTTCCCAGTGCTCTACAAGTGCTTTCACTTCGTCTGCTGTTGGCTCTGGTATTTTTATCTTTCTATTGGTTTCATCATTGCTTTTTTGTTTGCAATGATAATAAAAAAGACAGCAAATGAATTGCTTCAAATGCTGTTTTCTTAATTAGATGATGTAGTACTTACTTCTTCTTCCAAGTAGTTTCGTAACCATAGTCACGGTCTATAGTTTTCATGATGCTACCATCAATAGTAACATCGTAACTATCAATCTCATCTTCACCTGCATGCTCCCCATAGTTAATAACCAATATAGAAGTCTTGCTATCATAAGTGTAGGTGAAAATCTATTAGACGATTATAGAACTTTGCAAAATATTGACATTGAAGACATTATGTTATAAAAGGAGTTTGTGTATTGATAACAAAAAAGCCAGCTAACATTACGCTAGCTGGCAACTAATATCAATAACTAAAGATTAACTATTTTATTTTCTCATTTAATATCTCCATAAAATTATGCTTCTGTGCTTCCTCCATAATACTGTCCACATCTCTTTTTTCTGCTTTCTTTAACATTTTAACTAATTTTGTATATTCAGTTCCTTGATGGCTCTTCTTAATAATCCAGTCGATGAAGAATCCTTTAGCCAAGAAACGATAAGTAAATCCTGCATCTAAACCAGCTTTAATAATCCTCTCTGCTCTTTCAACTGCTTTTTCAGGCTCATTACCCACATACTTCGTAAGAGTGTCTTCTCCATATTTACACGCATCTGCCAGTACCGATTCTTTTATATCAGTAGAATAACTCAGATACTTACTAAGTGTTGTCAGCTTAAATCCACCATTCGGTAACATATCATCTACTTCACCCTTCTTTGCTTTTTGATGTTGCATATCCATATACTTAACTATGAACTTAAAAACCTCATTATCGGGATACATAGCCACTGCTTGTTTAGCGAAATCACCTTTATCCCACTTCACAGATGTGTTATTTACTTCAGTAATAAGAGTCTGTATGAGTATCTCATTATTCAATGGATATCTAGCTTTTATCTGTGCAGGGGCTTTAGGAGTATATTCTTTGGGCTTATCTTCCTCATTACTTCCATTCTTCTGCCATTTCCTCGCTGCTTCTTCATAATTCTTCTTGCCACATCTGTCCTCTTCTCGAAGTGCCATTATAGCTATATACCTGTGCTGTCCATCAGTAATTGCCAAATACCCCTTTGCCTTTTCTTTATCTATCGGAAGTCCAGACATAGGGTCTTTCAAACTTAGACCTTCATTTATTACATCTTCTCCATCGACGACTTCCAATTCCGATAGTTGACCACATTCCGTAATGGACTTCATTTTAGCTTTCACATTCGCTTTCTTGATGTCTCGATTGATAGCACCAGCAATAAAAGCAACTTTCTTTCCTTCGTTCAATTCTCTTGATTCCAGAGTAAAGATTTCATTCTTAATACTTTCTTTTGTATTCATATATTTTTGCAGTTTTTAGACTGGTGCGCTCCAGCTTTATTTATTTTTATACTGCAAAGATTGCCCTTTAATCGGAGAACTAAAAGAAACAAAAAAATGCGCATTTTCTGTTCCCCTACTAAAAGCACCAATTAATCTATGTTTTTCATGCTATAGCCCAAAATCAGACAAAAAAATCCTGCCGACCTATTTCTTGAGTAAAGTCCAATAGAAATAAGCAGGCAGGATCACCCCTAGCACGAAAAAATTCTCTTTAAAAATAGAATGAGTTCAGTCTTCTTATCTCCATATCTTTATACCGCATTAAGATAGTCTTTAGATATTCATAACTTACCCTCACGCTTTCATTGCTTATGATACCAGTAAGGTATAATAGATGTGCAATAACCATTTTCTCCTTATCTGAAAGGTTTGCCCCCTTCTTTCTTTTCTCCTTCACCTGCCCTTGGTGGTTAAAAGCGGAAATGATCATCTTGGAAAAATAATAAGCCAACACTGAAAAGGAATCTGAACTCTTACGAGTTATATCTACGAAATGCCCGTTAGGCAAATTAGTCAAGTCATTATTTTCTAATCCGTCATCGCAGAATTTAGCTATGCAGGCTATGGCATTATTGTTATCAATCACAATGTTTTTTCTGCCCACTTTTAAGGTTATACTTATTGGCTCATTAAAAATAGCTCCAAGCATACCACTGCCTGTATAGTTATTATAAATCGCATCTATAAAGCCTCTTATGTGCTCAACAGGAGACTTGTTTACCTCAATTCCTTCCATGCAAATTCCCCAACTATAGTCATAACAGAAGAGTAATAAATACCAAAACTTTTCACTATCTAAATCCAATGTTTTCAGATAACCTTGTAGATCTTCATCCTGCGTATATTCTTCTACTGTGAATTTATGTCGCAACTTACGTGCGTTATACCTTCCTTTAAAAATATCTGGAACTTGCGAAACTGCCATGAAAGATTCACCTGTATTCTCGTTATAATCAAAGTCTGGTGCATATTCTTGAGCTACAGGATATACATATTCAAGTAGTTTATATTCCTCTACATTATATTGGAAAGAAAACTTTTCTATTGGTTTCATCATGATTTTTTATTTTGGAGGTAAAATTAAAAATATTTGCTTTACACGAGAATCTATTAACATTATTTTTTACTGAAATCCTTAAAAGACATGGCTGAACAAGAAAAAGTAAGAAATATAGATTTTCATTTCTCAAAGTATAATTTTTACAAAATAGATAAATTATTGATAATCAATAATAAAAATGCGATAAAACAGATTAAATAACAACTTAAGGGTATGAACCCTTTAAAACCGCCTAAAACCTATTTTATTAACAAATGTATTGATTTACAATTATATACATCTTTGTTTGTCTCATTTTGAAGGCTTTTCTTTGTACCGTATTAAAAACAAAGAAAATATGAAAAAAGAAGATTTAAAAGCCATTTCTAAAAGAATGGATGAAAACAACGAATTTGAAAATTGGGTAGCAAGCGTAATCGACATTCGTTTAGAAGAGAATGATTACGAATTGGATGAGCTTCTGGAATGTGACAATGAAAAAGAAGTGTTGTTCATGCTAAAGGAACAATGGGATGAATTACACAATCCAGATTACTTCCCAGAAGATGATGAATGATGAGACAAGAAAAGGCAGTACTCAAATGCTGCCTTTTCTATTTACACAAAATATTGGATAGTGCCCAATACAATACTGCCATTCCTACAAACCATCCAATTACTCCACATACTCTCTTACTACTAATACCAGAATGTGAAGTAAACATCTGTTTTATGAATGTAATAAACTTCATTGTTATTGATTTCTAAATATGAGTCTTTATCTAACTTTACAAACCTTAGCGTCTTGGAACCTTAAGTCTCCATTCTTATTATATCCTATATGCCAAGGGGTGATTATACCTTTAAAGGTTAATACTCCATTAGTATAGGTGTCACTTGAATTGTTATAATAGAATCCAAGTTTATTAAACATGAAATCTAAGGTGGGCTTAAAGCTGTATACCCAAGTAACAACTGGCACATCTCCTAATGGAGTAACCTTACTATCTATGAGCTTCTTTAATTGCTTCTTGACTTTACGTATTTTCATAGATTTTTCAATATTTCTACTGGAATGTAAGTTGCCGATTTCCAATCTGTACTATTTATTTCCGCTTCGTAGAACGTGTATGTATTATCAACTTCACATACGCATATCTTTTTTGTATCTTTTCTAAATATGGCTATTAACGTTCCATATACATTATCATGTAGTTGTATTTTAAGCCCTTTATCTTTTGTGTCTTTTATCCATGTATTCAATTCATTTTCCATATTATTCATTTATTATAGGCTCTTCTAGTAATTCATCTCCATGCTCTACCATACTATTACCAATAGTGGCATAATAAAATATCTCATTAACTTCATCTTCGGTTAATCTTCCCTCTTGATATATAGGCTGTAAGATTCCTATTAACTTCTCTACTACTTGTTCATCACTCATATTAGTTCATTTATTATATTGTTGTATTAAATTTATTTGTATCTTTGCAGTATGTTTAATTTCTAATATTATAGATTATGTACTTTTACCCTAAATGTCCAAATAAAACTTGTCAAGAAACGAACTTAGAGATAGTCGATTCTGAATTAAATGGAGTTTCCTTTAAGGCTATAATATGTCCTCACTGCCAAAAGATTCTTTATATGTACCCTAACTTAGACTCTAAACTAAAAGAACTCCAAGAGAAAATTGAAGATTTAGAAAGTAAAGTTAGTGACTTAGAAGACTCACTTCCATAATAGCAAACTTAGGTATTACCTTACAATCCTTACACAAAACATTAGGTTTGTAAAGCGGCTCAGTATAACCATAAATGCTTTGGGCAAGTACAATAGTGTTATCATCTTCTTCTATGAAGTAACCTACTGTATTTGTTTCTATATTTCTATCTAAAAATTTGACTTCTTCTGTTAAGCTGCATCCATCTCTATCTGTTGCATACTTACTATTCCATTTAACAAGTACTAAGTCTCTACGTTTTAATTCATTTTTCATATTAATTATTTATTTATTTATTTCTATATTTGCAAAAGAACAGTATAAACATAGCCCCTCGCAAACATTATGAGATAATTAATAGTCTACGAGATGAATTAGTTGTTCACTGTTAAAAACGGAGGGCGTATGTTATATGACTGTCCATGTTGCTTTGGTGATAAGCCTGTCTTCGTAAGGGCTTACACTCGTACAAGATTTGGGCGAAAAGAGCGTGTAAGAGCACACTGTCGCAGATTACCTAAATGGTAAAGATTCACCACTATAGTCTGGTTCTAGCGGGAACTGGACTACTTTTATCTCTACAGAGATACTGATTTTTAATCAGTTAACCTAATGAAACGTGTTAAAGTTAGTTACTCAGTCCATTAGTTCCATAGCCATTATAAATAATAGCTTCAATTCTTCGTCTTCTAATCTATCAATAACACCGTAAGGGTCTTTAGCGAACTCTTCTGGATCTATGTTATTTTCTTTTACTAGTCTGTTTAATGTCTTTATTAGCATAATCATTAGTTTTATTATCAATCCATCAATTCCATAGCCATCCACAGCCCTATTTTCAGATGTTCATCTTCTAATTTATCAATAAATCCATAAGGATCTTTAAAGAACTCTTCTTCTGGTAAATTGTACTCTTCAATAATTGAGTGTAACATTTTTACTAACATAATCATTTATTTTTATTAGTTATAACTACTGGTACTGTAATCGCAGATGACCACTTAGATAGCCACTTGGCTGCTTCCTTCCAATCAGTAATTGAATTAAAGAATGCAATCATGGTAATATATTATCTTCATTATAAGGAATCGGTAATCCTTCTTCCTTCATCTTATCAAATGCTATAAAGAATTTAAATATTAAAAATTCCACATCAGCATCCTCTATTCTGTTTATATGCTCAATAGGCTCTATTGTTCCGTTTTCAACCAGTTCTTTATACAGCTGTTCTATTTGAGCATATTTACGTTGATACATCCACCCACTAACTATAAACCCTATGTGATTTAGTTTGCGCTTTTTATCACTTATTTCTATTTCCATAAGTATTTGATTTTCAAGTATTGTAAATATTTTACATTTAAAATATACGACTTAACTCTTCCAAAGTGCAGGGAGTATCTTTCATTTCATCTAGATTAAGGATTTGATTAGATTCAGCTTGTACTAAAGCTCTCCATATCCAATAAATGAGGGCTTCTTCCATACTGCCTTTAATAACCTTTCCAGCTTTGAAGTCTTCTATAGAATGTATAAGGTCGCATTTGAGTAGGTTGCTGTATAATGATTCAATTATATCATATTCCTTTTTACTACGCAATCTATCTACAGTTTCACATAAGATTCCAAATATTTGCTCTTTCTCATTCATTTCCATAATTCATTTATTTATAATTATCCCATGTTTCAATATCTGGTATTTCTGATTTGATAAAAGATAACAGCTTTATAGGTTCGTCAGTCTTTATACATGCAGTAAAAGTATAAGTACTAATGATATTACCATATTCTTCAATTAAAGCATTTATCTTATTTAGAAATACTTCTTTATCTAGGCTATCGTATATATATCTAAAATCCTCAGAACTCCAATAATAATGACATTCCCCATACACATCTTCTTCTAATTCTTCCAAAGAGTTATACTTTTCAATATATGGTTTGTCTTTATCAGTTCTATTTCTAAATAATACTTCAAAATAATTCAACATATCATCATCGGATAAACTGAATGTATGTGTTTTTACAACTGGATAGAATGTTGCTATTCCGTAGTAACTAGGGCGTGGTACTTTACTTAATTTTATCATTGTCAATATTTAAATCCATTTAAACATTTCGCTTATTATTAATCCCATTCACCAAAGCAAAAGCCTTCATCACCAATTCCAAAAATCATTTTTTCACCACATTTAGGACAATATGGCTCGTCCCATTTCTCTAGGTTTATATTACCACATAAAGCACATTTATTTGTCAAACGATCTTCAAAAACATCAAATTCAATCTCTTTATTACAGTCATTGCATCTAACAAAATATCTGCATCCTCTGCTGTTAACTTGCTCTACATCCTTTGCTGTATGATAAAATCTGAAATGTGGTATAGAATTATCGAGTGAAGAGAAGGTAGATTTTATATTATAGTGTATTGAAGATAGCTCTTGGCAAGAATGGTGATTACAGAATTTTTCTTCTATTTCAATATTGTTTGTAATATTAGGAATTAAAACTGTTTCTTCTAGATATTCCTTTTCTTCATCCTTTCTATAGCTACTATGTATATGACATAAAGAACTCTGTAAGGTTTTACATACCCTACAAACATAGACTTCATAGGATAGATAAAAGCCACAGCCAAAGTGTAATATAGGTGGCTTGTATCCACATTTAGGACATTCATATTGTTTTATTTCTCCCATAATCTATATTTTATGAAGCAAATGAATCAATAGGTGGAATATTCATATCCAATTCCATAAAACGGAGTGTATTCATTGCATAAAACTCTCCAAAAGATGTAGCCATTTTATCTGGACATGGTTCTATTCCTACCCGTTTTAAATCCAAACGGTCTGCATCAAAACAAGTATCAATAGTTGGATTTCCCGTTTTATGTGTTGTTGTGTGTAACTTACATGCTTGTTCTAATAATGAGAATTCTTCATTATCCAAATCTTTTAGCAAAGTATCTCTTATAGTATGAAGCATATCAGCTGCTCTTTCACCATGTTTTAAATCTGCATTGTTATTTAGCCTGCATTTATCATGTAGATAGGCAAATATGCATACAACTTTTATATTCACCCCCTCACGAAAACATAACTTGCCATTACGTTCTATTAAACTTAATAAAATGCCATTACGTTCCACTTTTTGCCAATGTGGTAAACCATGAATATCCCCAAGTTCCCAACCGTTGACTGCAAATTGTTTTATATCTTTAATATCTGGTATTGGAGGTAAAGTTGGTGTATTATCCATATTAGAACGGTCAATAACGGGAACATTAGGGAAGAATACCCTTATGTATTCAAGTCCTTCTTTTGTTGCTCCATGGTATTGAAGAATACGCACACTTCTTGTTGACATATCTTGTTGTGATACGTCCCAAAATATTCGTGAATCTTCTATCAAGCCTATTTCTTGTCTATTTATGTAGCAATTAAAAAGACTATAACTAAACAAATGTTCCTTTAATTCACTTAAATAAACTAGGCTTGTCGAACTTCCTATTATGGCATATTCTATTGTGTATTGTTTTCCAATTTTCAGATTCTTGTGCTTCTTCTTGCACCAATTATCATAATTATTAATACAAATAGCTCTTACAATACCATCCTCTTCACTAGGTATCTTCTTACTAGGTACTATATAGTTGATATTATTACCTTTTTTACTAGTGCTACTCTTCCCTTCCCTCATAAAAAAGTAGAAGAGGATTGCAGTGATTACCATTGCTATAATTGCTTCCATTGTATTCTATTATTAAGAATTAAACAGTCAACAATCTTTCTAAACACATCACCAGCCATCAATCCACCATCAACAGGTAATCCCATTTTATTAATAGAAACTATAATACTGTATTGAGGATTGTCAACAGGGAAATATCCACAAAATTCTAATGCAAATTCAGTCTCATTATCTCCTATCGAAAGCTCAATAAAGCCTTGCTTTCCTGCTATAGGAACACTCTCTGAATATGAAGTCTTATCAAGCCCTTCAACTGTATGTTCTATTAAAGCTTCTTTGATATTGCCTATATTGGCTTTACTTGCTATTTGTGGATTAATCACCTCCATAGTACCTTTATAAAGTTGGGGTTGCACCATCTTTCCATCGTTGGCAATGGCATTATAGAAAGTCAACATCTGAATGGGTGCTATTCTTTGATAAAAACCTAGCGAAGCTAAAGGCAATACAGAAGGCTCCCAGATTTCATGTTCTGGAGTAACAATCGTTATGGATTTCAGATTAGGCATACTATCCAATTGATAAGGCTTTCCATAGCTCATTTTGTTTAGTTGAGCATAGAATGCGTTTGGATCATCACCATATACTTGTTCTATAACTTTTGCCGTAAGCAATGAGGAGTTGGCTTTTATTCCCTCACTGATTGTTAACAGTCCGTTTCCAAACGGCTTTTCTGAAAGTAATGGATTGCCCTTACTTGTATCAAACTGTTCTGTAAATGTAGCTTTTCCACTTTCTAAAGCTGCAAGTAAAGATACCACAGGCATTAATGAGCTTTCTTTCCTATAAGTGAATATATTCTCACCTTTGCCATAGTTGAAGGTATCTGTATTCTCAATACCTACCATTGCCTTAATTTCACCAGTTTTTGTTTCCATGATAATTACTTGACCAGAAAGAGCATTAACTTCTTCCATCTTGTCTTTCAATATCTCTGTAACCTTTATTTGTAAAGTAGAATCAATGGTTGATACCTTCTCTTTACTTTCTACTCGTTGTTTGTTCTGGCATGATATACTTGTCAGTACCAGAAATAAACATCCATAAACGTATCTCATTTTTATTTTATTGATTATTATACTCATCTTCCAACTTTTGTAACAGTGAATCCCTTCTGACCGAAATATTGGATGCCCGTAACAGTTCCTCATGACTACAAGTATCAGACAATAGGCAGGAATAATCCTCGTTCGAGATTACCCCATAGCCTTCAAAAGAGTTTTTTAGTTGTAGTAGATGAAAACGTTGCAAGCGATATGTGGCATTATTATATATGTCCTTTGTTTTTCCTCGAAGCCTTCTTGACGTTTCTTTCCTTATATCCATGAGATTTTTCCATGCAGCCTTTACATTAAGTAGGCATAGCTTGATGTTATTTCTGGAATTGGCTATACTTAAATACTCATAAATTCTGTGATTGTCAATATTGTACAGTATCGTGTCGTATTCTCGTGCTATGATATTATCGGGAATCGGTTTGTATATATTATCTGGTCTGTAATCCTCTGTTTGCAGTGAAAAATACAAGTCTAGAACACCAGCAAGCCATACCGCATGAACTTTTTCCTCCAAATCGCTGTATGCCATAGGGGCTGCACTGCCACTATATCCAATAGAATCAAAAAAAGACACTTGGGTTTTCAGTAAACTGTCATATCTTTCTCTTTCCACATGTAACTGTAATTGAATCTTCTTTTCTTTTAATATGGAATCCAGTAGCATTTCATAATGGTAGCACATATATTCCGTCCAAATAGCGCTGATGCCAAAGGTTGCATTCAGCTGCATTTGATTGCCACCCTCCCTTTCATTTCCTGCATCTGGAATAAGGTTATTCCAAATGATACTATCCATACATCTGTATTTGCTTATGGGATTTGAGGGCAGGTGAATGTGTTTTGTCTCTATGTAAGTCTGGAGTGATGCGGTAATGGCAATACTATAAGAATCTTTAGGGAAAATATACCATCGCATTAGAGAATCCTCCTTTGTATAGTGTTCCCTAATACTATAAAGTTCCTTTATTAGAGCATTTTCCAGTGGGTATTGTTTTTGGAACATGGGAAAAGTCTCTTCCGTCTCATCTGCATTTTCCCAGAACGTATTATAAAGAAATTTTGCACATTTAATAAAATTCGCTGCTGCTAAGGAATCTTTTGTCTCTTTCTCCTTGGATTGCATTCCATTGTTGCAGGAAGAGAAACAACATAATAGCATAGATAATAAATACAATAGAATCTTTTTCATCTCTTTTTTATTTCAAAAATAGGTATAAAAAAGTTTATATAGTACATCGTAAAAAAGCATTGTATGAAATAGTATCTAGAGAGTATGAAACGCCTAAAATCAATGATTGTTTTTCTTTTTAAAGGCAATATAATTTATCGTAGGATAATCGAGCTTATTGTTATCTCCATCTTCATATAATTGCTCATCTTCACTATTCCTATAGACTATGTAAGCATCTCCACCAACCAGATAAATTGCATCAGAAATACCAAAATCAGCTAAAGCCTCTGAGAAGTCATATAATGATTCACGATTACGGCTTTGAATTATATATAAATCATCTCCTTGTTTTGCTAAAGCTCTACGTATTGCTTTACCTTTCAATTGGTTTTCTTGGACTTCACCGTCTATCACTAAGGCATACTGTCTAAAAAAGTAGCCATTATTAGCAATGCAACACTCTTTCATTTCATCATTTAAAGAAACTCCCAGTGATACATTGCCATCAATGATGGCACAATATCCAGTCTTTCTTTTTCCCGTGGACAGTTGCTCCCCTTTGAAAACATAATCTCCTAATATTTCCTTATTATCCCTTCTTATATCTGCTGCTTGTACTACTAAGAAAATTGTGGAATCATTCTTACTGGGTAGATCAAACATTAATTCAGCTTTCAGATTTATAAGGGAATAAATAGTCAAAGGGACATCATTAATAGAATCTTTACTGATTCTAACTGCACTTTCTTCCGTATACAATGTAGAATCCTGTACTACTCTGCTTATATCTTCTTTCAGCTTTACAATATCTGAATCTTGTTCATTTACTGTTTTTCTAAATAGAAACAGACATAGTAACAATAAAACAACCAGAACTGAGATAATGATAATTATCCATTTCCAGCGAGACTTTGGCGTTGTAGTCCCTAATACCTGTATTTCATCTTCTTCGTTCCTTTTCATCTTCATTTGCTTATTTCTTTTTCCAACAATAGTTTAAGTTGTCTCAAAGCTTCTTTAGATGCAGAAAGCTTGAAAGCCTCATTCAATGCCATATCAGATAAGACGAGTAGTTGCTTACCCATATTTATCTTATAGATATACTCCTTATTGATAATGATACTTTTACCAATACGTATAAATGTACAGGCATCTTCTTTTAGCTGTGTTTCAATGATTTTCTGGAAGTGAGAGAGATTGAAGGTAAACAAGTGTTCTGTCTTGTCATGTAAGACCATAGTAGAATAATTCCCATCTGAAGAGACATAGACAATCCGTTGGGGTAATACCCTAACCAGTTCGTTTGTAGATGATATGATTATCTGTCTCTTCATTTGGAAATTACTTCATAAAATATTAATTACACATCACCAAATTTTAAGAATGAATCAGAATCTGCACTTCCACCCATATTAGAACATGTAACAGCTATAATGGTTAAGACCAATAACATAATGAATTTGATGAATTTTTGCCCACAAGTACTTTCTTCATCAGATAAGATGTAAAATATACCACCCAGAAATATAATTGCTATAATTGCCATATTTATATGTTATTTCTTTTTTGAAAATAAGAAAACTACACCAACTACAAGTATGCCTGGAATAATCAAAAAAGCAGCAAGCTGTGCTAGTGCTAGAGCCCCCATAATTGTAATGAATAATAGTAAGTTTTTTATCCAATCATCCATAAAATTCTAATTTATAGTGCTAATAACGTTTGACCATTAAAAACTATTCTATAATAAAAAACTCCATTATGTTTTACCTCTTTATAGTCACTAACAATCAGTTTAATATTGTCTTTTGTAAGATAATAGTGGTACTTAAATGATGTATTCTTATCAACTTGTCTAGTTCTTACTCCTTTATATTCGCATTCCCAAGATTTAGTTGAACTACCTCTTTGTACAACTATACGATTGGTCGATAGCGATAAAGTCGTATCATCAGAAACCCACCCACCATCACTACTATAGAAATACTTTACAGAATATACTCTAGGCGTGTTTTGTCCAAAGCTGTTTATGCTAACCAATAGTACGCATATTAAAATCAAGTAAGTTTTCATGCTCTTTCTATTTTGAGAAATGTAGATCATTTATTTTTTTTAGCATTAAAGTTGCTTCTGGATCTTCACCAACAGAAGTAAAAAAGAGGCTATAGTTATGCTCCCAATCAGTTATGATATTTAAACTACATTCTTCCTTTTTGAGTATTAGTGTCATCTGGGATTTTCCATATTCGTTTTCAATGGTAAATGTATATTTTTTATCATCTATAGTACAGTCTATTATATTGAAGACTGCAATGTCTTGTGAACTATCCTCAAATGCCCTAATTGTAGCTGTCCATTGTCCATTATTAGTCTCAATAAGTAACATTGAAACCATGTCTTTACTTTTAGTTTCCTCATCATACATGCATACCTTTTGAAATCCAACAGGTAAAATTAATGGTTTTTGAGGGCTTTGATTCGTATAATATTGTTGAGAATAAGCTATTCCCATTATTAGTTGTATTAACAACAGACAAGAAATCTTTTTCATATACTAGTTATTTATTCTTTTTGAGTATTCTTGTTATATCATTCAAATTCCCATTATAATTTGTAGAACTATTGCTTTGCTGGAAAATTCACTCACCATTGCCCCCCTCCGTTCACTTTAAAGTGATCCCCCAA
>ERZ773183.2303-NODE-2303-length-13318-cov-6.560808_pt1 | contig 13318 bp, 9 predicted proteins | sample MGYA00580532_ERZ773183 | MGnify/ENA primary metagenome ERZ773183 (study PRJEB29015, sample SAMEA2737791) | human gut metagenome | biome: human gut; feature: human-associated habitat; material: faeces | place: China | collected 2012 ... | reverse complement strand
TGTTATTTAGCTATATTCCGCACAAATGTATCTCAAAATCATTAAAAGTTGAAAGAGGAATGTTGAAAGTTCGTATCTTTTAACCTTTCCATATTCACTTTTAACCTTCCGCACTCAGCTTTTTGCTGTGAGTAAAGGTTTATATTTCTCCAGTGCTTTCTCAAAGACAGCTTTGGCCTCCTCCATTGTTCCGAAAAACTCACCGCCCGAGGCATTGAGATGTCCGCCTCCGTGGAAAAATTCGGCAGCCAACTGATTGCATGGAAAGTTCCCTACCGAACGAAGGGAAATTTTAATCATCGGTTTCTCCGTATCCTCACGCAGGAAGCAGGAGAAACAAACGTTTTTAATAGTAAGAGGGATATTCACAAACCCTTCGCTATCACCTTTTATATAATTAAACTTACTCTGTTCGGCTTTTGTCAATGTGATTAAGGCTGCATTGTAGTCCGAATAAACAGTCATATTAGACAACACATACCCCATTAGACGCAAACGGCTTTCCGAGTACGTATTATATACTTTACGATAGATATCATCCTTATCAATCCCTTTGGAAAGAAGTTCGCTGATGATAAAATAGATTTCCCGATTGTTGGAGTTGTAGGTGAATCCGCCTGTATCCGTCATCATACCTGTGTAGATACATTCGGCTCCTTCTTTAGAGATGTCGCTAAAATAGCCCATACGGCAGATCAACCGAAAGATCAATTCGGAAGTAGAAGAAATCTTCGGGTAAGACATCGTAATCTTACAGAATTCTTCCGGGTAAAGATGATGATCGATCATTATTTTACGTGCGGGAGAAGCTGCTATCGCATCCGCCATATCATCAATACGTTTCAATGCATTGAAATCCAGACAGCAGATTACGTCTGCTTCGGCTATCAACTTATCCGCAAATTCTTTGTAACGGTCGTACAAGAGAATGTCTTTGCTGCCCGGCATCCACCGAAGGAAATCGGGGAAAGCATTGGGAACGATTACGTTTACTGTCTTTTCCTGTGAATCAAAAAAATGGTATAATCCTAGTGAAGAACCGATAGCATCACCATCAGGAGATACATGAGATACAATTACTATTTTGTCAGCCCGTTCAAACCATTTGGTAAAATGATCTATTTTGGCTTGTTCAATTACTTTCGTCAACATACTATAATACTTTATCAAGATGCAAATGTACGATAAATCTTTGTACTTAGAGCAAAAACCGCACAGAACCTTTTTCGGATAAAGAGATAAAACGCAAACCAGACTGTTTACATTCCTCTTCAAAGAGTTGCTTGCGATGTTCCGAAAGGGATGCATCTAATATAATGCACTCCGGAGCAAAGAGCAACCTGAGTTCTTTCAAATGACCGTTATAGCCTTTACATAAGTAAAGATAATCAATATATAACGGAGTAGCGGCAGATTTGTTCCGCCAGCGATGATCGGTCACCATACAAATGCGTCGTCCATGGTAAGACAGTATTTGTTCCCGGCAGCAGAGCGCGGTATCTTGATAATCGGCTGTCACCTCTAACGGCGACAATAATTGGTGATGATTCCAATAATTTGTTGCAACACGATACAACTGCCTTTTATCAGAAAGACTATCTCCATAAACTATCCGTGAATTCCCATTATTGTCTATACAATGAACTGCCGGACAACCGCGAACATTATAGAAAACAATACTATCCAGAGGACGGTCCACCCAGGACATAGACACATGATAGACACCTAACAATAATATTGAAAAGAGACAGATCAGAAGATTCTTTAATCCCCGGTTTGCGAAATAGTAAAACACCAGACCGCCGGAGAGGTAAAGGCCGAGCACTTCCAACTGATATAGCCATATTCCGTCAATAGAAGCATAAGGAAGCTGTTCTACCCAATGAATGAAAGTATTAAGTGCATCCAGAAGAAACTTGACGCCCTCTGCTATAAAATTTTGTATCCAGTGTAGCGGAGTCAGGAGAAGCATAACAACGGCAGAATACAAAATGATGGTAACCAGAGGAATGACTACTAAATTAGTAAACAGAAAATGAGTTGAAAAACGGGAGAAATAAAACATAACAAGAGGAGCAGTGCCTAGCTGTGCCGCAATAGATACGCTCATTAGTCCCCAGAAATATCTCCCGATCCTACTCTTTACCGGAAGTAACCGATAAATAGGTTTATATGTCAGTAGAATAGAAGCAACAGCCAAGAAGGATAGTTGAAAGCCGACATCAAACAGCCATACCGGATTACAAAGTAACATAACCCATGCAGTCGCCGCCAACGTATTCAAAGATAAAGCCTGACGATTAAAAATATCCGCCACTGCCCAGATCGAAAACATACAAGCCGAACGGACTACCGATGGTGAAAGTCCGGTAAAAAAAGCGAAAGCCCAAAGAAGGATAAGAAGAAATACAGCCCGCAAACATCTGCCTGCGTTCCCTCTCTTCGCAACAGGACTCAATATAAAAAAGAGCAAGGCATACAACAGCCCGATATGCAACCCGGACAATGCAAGCACATGACTGGCACCGGCTACCGAATAACTTTCACGAACAGAGTCACTTAGTTCGGTTTTATCTCCTACAGTCAAAGCAGAAAGTACAGCCAGTCCGTCACCTTCAAAACCAAGTTGGCGATAAAGAGAAAGTATTCTGTCGCGACAAGAACCGGCTACCTCCAGAAGAGTGCTCTTCCGAGCAATATTTCCGTTACCGGAAGATAACATTTCTGAAGATGCCAGCATCCATTTTCCGGACACGACATATCCTGTTCCACTGATTCCCTTCCGCATCAGATAACGGGCATAGTCGAACTCATCGAAATTCTGTCCATTTACAGGCGGAGAAATACGAGCAGACACCCATAATTCATCTCCCCGCTTTAATCCGGCAGCCGCCGAATCCCGTTGCAGATATAGAATAGCCTTACAATCATCTATCGAATGAATAGCTGTCGAATCACGCTGTTCTTTCAACAATACCCGGCAAAGAAAAGTATGTTCCTTAGTTTCGGGAGTATCCGTCACCCACCCCCGATAAACCGTTTCCTCTTTCAGGAAAGTATACCCCGTTGCATGTTGTAGCTGCCAGGTTATTCCCACCCAGCCACCTGTAAAACAAAGAGCAAGAATCGCAATTCCGAAGCACCAACGCAGAGAATAGCGTCCAAGGAAATAACAACCTATAGAGAGACCGGCTAAAAAACAAAAGGCAAGGATTCCCCAAAAGAGCTCCGGCGAACCGTTGAAGAAACGATCACCACAAAAAACGCCTGCTATCCAAGGGATAACCAGGCGTATATAAGGATATCTATGAAGATATGATACCACAATTCTCTACAACTCGTGTAACCGGTGAATCATTGCTTCCGGATCTGGTGCTCCAAAGACTGCATTACCAGCTACCAAAGCATCTGCACCCGCCTCAACGAGACGTGCACCCGTTTCCAGATTCACACCACCGTCCACTTCAATCAAAGCCTTCGAGCCAGTCTGTTCAATCAAAGCACGTAGTTCACGGACTTTTTCTACGGAATGTTCAATGAACTTCTGCCCACCAAATCCGGGATTCACGCTCATGACAAGCACCATATATACATCTCGGATAATGTCCTGCAACAAAGCTACGGGAGTTGCCGGATTAATCGTCACGGCAGGTTGCATCCCTGCCTCTCTAATCTGTTGTACCACCCGATGCAAATGAGGGCAAGTCTCATAATGCACATTCATCGTATGCGCTCCCAATGCTTTTACTTCCGGGATAAACTTCTCCGGATTAACAATCATCAGATGCACATCCAACGGTTTCTTACTCAGCTTTGCCACATATTTCAGTACCGGAAAGCCGAATGAGATGTTAGGGACAAATACCCCGTCCATAATATCAATATGTACCCATTCCGCCTCACTGCGGTTTACCATTTCAATATCTTTCGCCAAATATCCGAAATCAGCGGAAAGAATGGAAGGAGCGATAATCGGTTTCATAATTCTTTTATTTTAGATTCGGTTTGTCTCGAACTCGAGACGGTTCATGTTATCTATTATCAGGTCAGTTCATTTTATATTCGTTCGTCAGACGGAATCCGCGAAGCAATTCATCCGTTTTCAGACGTTTCTTGCCGGGAAGTTGCAAAGAAAGGACAGACACGAACCCATCGGGCACAGCCACCTTTATATATTTCTTCCCATCCGTCACAATCGTTCCGGCAGACAATTGATGCGCTTCACTAACTTTTTCGCTTTCGAAAATCTTCACGACCACCACTTCTCCTTCAGGACTGACCAATTCACTCCAGGCAGCCGGATAAGGAGAGAGTCCGCGAATAAAATCATAGACTTTCTTCACCGGTTGATTCCAGTCGATCCGGCAAGTCTCTTTGAATATCTTCGGAGCAGGACGAAGCTCACCGACAATCGCCATTTCTTCCTGCGGAACCGGTTTTACCACACCGTTCAGAATGGCGTCCACCGTCTCAACGACCAGCTTTCCGCCCAACATCATCAGTTTATCATGCACAATCTCTACATTATCCGTATCGGCAATAGGTACACGTACCTGCTGAATGACTTCTCCCGTATCTATCTCATGCTTCAGGAAGAAAGTAGTGATACCCGTTTCCGTATCTCCATTAATTACCGCCCAATTGATAGGAGCGGCCCCCCGGTATTGAGGAAGCAAAGAAGCATGGAGATTGAAAGTTCCCAACCGCGGCATACTCCACACCACTTCCGGTAACATACGGAAAGCAACCACAATCTGCAAATCCGCTTTCCATTCACGCAACGCCTGTACAAACGCCTCATCTTTCAACTTCTGTTCGAGCGCATATTGTTTAACGGGAGAATATTGAATCTTATGTCCGCGTCCGGCCGGCTTATCGGGCATCGTTATCACGCCCACAACGCTATATCCGCCTTCTACCAACTGACGCAAGGCCTCCACCGCAAAATCGGGAGTACCCATATATACTATTCTTAAATCTTCTTTCTTCATAATCTAATCACTTTTATCTACATAGAACCCAGGCCCCGGTACCTTGTCGGACGGCGGGTGGTTAGTCTTCTGAAAAATGTACTAATACCTGCCGGTATGAGTTAAATATCTTTGATTTAGAGACAAATCCCTGATAACGTCCTTCCTCATCCACCACGGGAAGATTCCAGGCTTTGGTATCATCGAAAGTCTGCATCACCTGTTCCATTCCGTCCGAATCGAATATCTTGGCTGGGGCGGATGTCATTAATTTATTAACAGTAAAACGATGATAAAGTTCCTGACGGAACATGATGTTCCGGATATCGTCGAGCAGTACAACTCCCAACAGTTCGCCAGTCTTCTTATCCGTCACGGGAAACACATTCCGGTGGGAAGCGGCGATAGCCTTCACCAGTTCGCCTAAATCCATTTCAGGATGAACCACTACGAAATCCTTCTCCACGACATTCTCCATTTTCATCAATGTCAATACCGCTTTATCCTTATGATGCGTAAGCAGTTGTCCTTTCTTTGCCAGACGCATCGAATAGATACTATGAGGCTCAAACGCTATAATCGTGAGATAAGAACTGACAGACACAATCATCAACGGAAGGAACAAGTCGTATCCTCCGGTCAGTTCAGCAATCAGGAAGACACCCGTCAACGGAGCGTGCATCACTCCGCTCATCACTCCCGCCATTCCCATTAAAGCGAAATTCTTTTCGGGCAGATAAGCTGAGAAAGCAAGATCATTGCTGAAATGCGAGAATACAAATCCGGCAATACATCCCAGATAAAGTGAAGGAGCAAATATACCACCACATCCACCACCACCGTTCGTCGCACTGGAAGCAAATACCTTCAATAAGATAATCAACATCAAATAGACCAATAACAGATTGCCGTAGCCGTAGAACATGGAGTTGTTCATCACCGTATCCCACTCCGCCGCAGACGTTCCGTTCAGCAACAGGTTGATTGTATCGTAACCTTCACCATAGAGAGGTGGAAAAAGGAAAATCAGCACACTCAGCATAACACCGCCGAAAGCCAGTTTCTTATAAGGATTGTTGAGCTTACCGAAAACTCCTTCTACCGAGTTCATAGCACGTGTGAAGTACAGCGAAATCAGACCGCAGAAAATCCCCAGCAGGATAACGAAAGGAATACGTTCCAGTTCGAATGCCTGGTCGAGATGAAACTTGAACATGGCTTCCGTGCCGGTAGTGATATACGAAACGGTTGCCGCCGTCACTGCAGAAATCAGCAACGGGAGTAAAGAAGACATAGTCAGATCTATCATCAGGACTTCCAGCGTAAACACCAGTCCGGCGATCGGAGCCTTAAAGATTCCGGCAATCGCACCTGCCGCGCCACATCCTACCAGCAACATCAACGTCCGGTGCTCCATTTTGAACACACTACCCAAATTGGAACCGATCGCCGACCCCGTCAGCACAATCGGCGCCTCCGCCCCTACCGATCCGCCGAATCCGATCGTAATGGCACTGGCAATGGTAGACGACCAAATGTTATGCCGCTTGATGCGTCCCTGCCTACGGGAGATAGCATACAGAATCTTGGTGACCCCATGGCTGATGTCATCCTTCACAATGTTACGCACAAACCAGCCTGCAAGAAAAATCCCGACTACCGGATACACCAGATACAAATAGTTGGCTTCCGTCGCATTGAAATTATCTGTTAAGAAGTTCTGTATCTGGTGAATGAAGAACTTCAATAGTAAAGCGGCAAACGCAGTGAAAATCCCCACCAGAAAACTCAATATCAGGATAAACTGTTTCTCCTTGATATTATTTTCCCGCCACTTGATGCAACGCTGCAATAAACTAAGTTTTTCCTCTTTCATTTATTCGCGAATTATCTTAATCACTCCACCTTTGTCCAGTTTTATAATACTTGAGGGTTTCGGTCTGCTCATATCGTCCTGACGATAGCCGACGATATAGTCTACTGCCGATTTGATCTCGTCACTGATTTCACTAAAGTTGGCAGCTCCCGGCTGGCCGCTTACATTGGCTGATGTAGACACGATTGCCTTGCGGAACTGCTGGCAAAGACGTTTGGAAAACGCTTCATTCGTCACACGGATTCCCACGCTTCCGTCTTCCGCAAGCAGGTTCGGAGCCAAATTGCGTGCACCGGAATAGATAATCGTCAATGGTTTATCAGCAACTTCTATCAAATCCCATGCCACATCAGGAACATCCTGTACATAAAAATCCACCTTGACAGACGAATCAACCAGCACCAGCATAGCTTTGCTATCGGCACGTTTCTTAATCTCATATACCCGACGTACAGCTTCTTCGTTAGTCGCGTCGCAGCCTATGCCCCAAACGGTATCGGTAGGATAAAGGATGACACCTCCTTCATTCATCACCTGACAGGCTTTTTTAATATCTTCTATCATTTCTTGAGTAATTTCAGTTGAGAATAACACGCAAAAGTACTACTTTTGCGTCGAATTCAAAAAGATTAAGTGAAAACAATGGAAGAAATCGTATTTCACCACACGCTACCTATTCAGTTGCGCTTCAATGACGTAGATAAATTCGGTCACGTCAACAACACTGTTTATTTTTCTTTTTACGATTTGGGCAAGACTGAATACTTCGCTTCCGTATGTCCCGGAGTCGACTGGGAGAAGACCGGCATTGTCGTTGTCCATATCGAAGCAGATTTCGTCAAACAGATCTTCGCATCAGACCATATCGCCGTACAGACTGCCGTTTCCGAAGTAGGAACGAAAAGCTTTCATCTGCTCCAACGGGTGATCGACACAAAGACGAACGAGATAAAATGTATCTGCAAATCAATCATGGTGACTTTCGACCTGGAGAGACATGAGTCCATGCCTCTGACGGAGGAATGGATAGAAGCGATCTGCAAGTATGAAGGCAGGGATTTAAGAAAGAAGAAATAAAAACATATACCTCTCAATATCAAACCAGCTCTTTCCAACCTTATCATATTGGAAAGAGCTGGTTTGATATAAGTCATATATATAGCCGCACTCCAACAGGATCAGAATCTTTATTTATCATAAGAGTATAGCAAAGTTGCTGTCTGTTTATTACAAACTTCCGCCCATCCAGTGACAAAGTTATCGTTGCCTAACATCAATCTATAAACGCAAGCTTTGATTATAAAAATGAAAGTTTCGTTTTTATAAATGAAAGTTTCGTTTATAAAAACAGAACTTGCGTTTATAGATTGATTCCTATCCGAAAAAAGTTCAATCCTTATCCAAGAGAAGTTTAGTCTTAATGCCGGAGAACTTTGATCTTAATGCCAAAGAAGTCATCTATTAAAAAGCCACCGTAAACACTTAATGCCACCATTAGCAAACTTCCGATTTTCTATCCCCTTTGAAATATTTTCGTCATATCTACACTCACCTCCGGTTTTTTTCGTACTTTTACCCCTTGTTGGGAAGAAGTGCCTTTCTGACCCCTGAGAGCAGAAAAAGAAAAAACAATATATAAAATGAATCACAAATGGAATTATCAACCCATTACACCCGAACAGGCAGAGACAAGCCAGACATTGGCCCAGGAATTAGGGATTAGCCCGATTCTTGGACAACTTTTGGTACAGCGGGGAATTACGAAGGCAGCAGACGCCAAGAAGTTTTTCCGCCCGCAGTTGCCCGACCTGCACGATCCGTTCCTGATGAAGGACATGGATATTGCAGTAGAACGTCTGAACAGGGCGATGGGAAAGAAAGAACGTATTCTAATTTATGGAGATTATGACGTAGACGGTACTACTGCTGTGGCATTGGTCTACAAGTTTATTCAACAGTTCTATTCGAACCTTGATTACTACATACCCGACCGATACAACGAAGGGTATGGTATTTCTAAAAAAGGAGTGGACTACGCCGCTGAAACCGGTGTGGGACTGATTATTGTACTCGATTGCGGAATAAAAGCAGTAGAGGAAATCACGTATGCCAAAGAAAAAGGGATTGACTTTATCATCTGCGACCATCACGTGCCGGATGATATTCTCCCGCCTGCCGTAGCCATTCTAAATGCCAAACGCCTGGACAACACGTACCCGTACACCCACCTTTCCGGTTGTGGAGTCGGTTTCAAGTTTATGCAGGCGTTCGCCATTAGTAACGGTATCGAATTCCATCACCTGATTCCGTTGCTCGACATCGTAGCCGTGAGTATCGCATCGGACATCGTTCCGATTATGGGTGAAAACCGTATTCTCGCCTACCACGGTCTGAAACAACTGAACAGTAACCCGAGTATCGGCATGAAGGCCATCATCGATGTATGCGGACTTTCTGAAAAAGAAATTACTGTCAGCGATATTGTGTTTAAAATCGGACCGCGCATCAATGCATCGGGACGTATTCAGAATGGGAAAGAAGCAGTAGACCTGCTGACGGAAAAAGACTTCTCGGCGGCACTTGAGAAAGCCGGACAAATCAACCAGTACAACGAAACCCGGAAAGACCTCGACAAAAGTATGACGGAGGAAGCAAACAACATCGTTGCCAATCTGGAAGGATTAGCCGACCGCCGCTCTATTGTGCTCTACAACGAAGAATGGCACAAAGGAGTGATCGGTATCGTAGCTTCCCGTCTGACGGAAGTGTATTACCGCCCTGCCGTGGTACTGACACGGACGGATGACATGGCGACAGGTTCCGCACGTTCTGTTTCCGGCTTCGACGTATATAAAGCAATCGAGCATTGCCGCGACCTGCTGGAAAACTTCGGAGGACATACATACGCCGCCGGACTATCAATGAAAGTGGAGAATGTGGATGCTTTTACCAAACGGTTCGAAGACTACGTTTCACGGCATATCCTGCCGGAACAAACCAGTGCCGTCATCGAAATTGATGCTGAAATCGACTTCAGGGATATTTCTTCCAAATTCTTCAACGACCTGAAAAAGTTTAATCCTTTCGGTCCCGACAACACGAAACCCATTTTCTGCACTCATCACGTCTATGATTATGGAACAAGCAAAGTGGTGGGACGCGACCAGGAACATATCAAGCTCGAACTGGTTGATAATAAATCGAATAATGTAATGAACGGTATTGCGTTCGGACAGAGTTCGCACGTGCGCTATATCAAAACGAAACGTTCGTTCGACATCTGTTACACCATTGAAGAAAACACGCATAAGCGTGGCGAAGTTCAACTTCAAATCGAGGATATAAAGCCGATTGAATAAGTATCAGGAGATATTAAAACAATATTGGGGATATGACTCCTTCCGCGACTTGCAGGAGGAGATCATCACCAGTATCGGCGAAGGCAAAGATACACTGGGGCTCATGCCTACCGGAGGCGGTAAGTCCATCACCTTTCAAGTGCCTGCTCTCGCCCAGGAAGGAATTTGCATTGTCATTACTCCGCTCATCGCCCTGATGAAAGACCAGGTGCAGAACCTCCGCAAACGCGGTATCAAAGCCCTTGCCGTATATTCCGGCATGACGCGGCAGGAAATTCTCACTGCACTTGAAAACTGCATCTTCGGTGATTACAAATTCCTTTATATTTCTCCGGAACGTCTGGACACGGACATATTCCGCACCAAACTGCGGTCAATGAAAGTCTCTATGATTACGGTTGACGAAAGTCACTGTATCTCACAATGGGGATATGACTTCCGCCCCGCTTACCTGAAAATTGCCGAGATACGGGCGCTGTTACCGGGAATTCCGGTACTGGCACTGACCGCCACCGCCACTCCGGAAGTGGTGAAAGATATTCAAGCCCGCTTGGATTTCCGTGAAGAGAATGTTTTCCGCATGAGTTTCGAGCGGAAAAACTTGGCGTATATGGTACGGCAAACAGATAACAAGACTCAAGAACTGTTGCATATCTTACGAAAGGTACCGGGCAGCGCCATTATCTATGTCCGCAACAGACGACGGACCAAAGAAATCACCGAATTACTGGTAAATGAAGATATCACCGCCGACTTTTATCACGCCGGACTGGATAATGCCGTAAAGGACCTCCGTCAAAAACGTTGGCAAAGCGGAGAAGTTCGCGTGATGGTAGCTACCAATGCCTTTGGCATGGGGATCGATAAGCCCGATGTGCGTATCGTATTACATCTTGACCTCCCCGATTCTCTCGAGGCCTACTTCCAGGAAGCCGGACGTGCAGGAAGAGACGGTGAAAAAGCGTATGCCGTAATCTTATATACTAAAACGGACAGAACAACGTTACACAGGCGTGTAGTGGATACTTTTCCCGATAAAGAATATATCCTCAATGTGTACGAGCATCTGCAATATTACTATCAGATGGCAATGGGCGACGGTTTCCAATGTGTACGTGAATTTAACCTGGAAGAGTTTTGCCGGAAGTTCAAATACTTCCCGGTTCCGGTAGACAGTGCGCTGAAGATACTGACTCAAGCCGGTTATCTGGAATATACGGACGAACAGGACAACGCCTCACGCATCCTTTTTACGATTCGCCGGGACGAACTGTACAAACTGCGGGAAATGGGAACGGAAGCGGAAGCTCTGATACAGATGATTCTCCGTTCGTACACCGGAGTGTTTACCGATTATGCCTATATCAGCGAAGCCACCCTGTCCGTACGTACCGGACTGACCCGTGAACAGATTTATAACATATTGGTCACGCTTACCAAACGTCGCATCGTGGATTATATTCCGCACAAAAAGACTCCTTATATTATATATACGCGCGAACGGCAGGAACTTCGTTTTGTGCACATCCCCCCTGCTGTCTACGAAGAGCGTAAAGCTCGGTATGAAGCTCGCATCAAGGCGATGGAAGAATATGTCATTTCGGAGAATGTGTGCCGAAGCCGGATGCTGCTCCGCTACTTCGGAGAGAAAAACGAGCATAACTGCGGACAATGTGATGTTTGCCTTAGTCACCGTGCAACAGATACGCTGACCGGGAAGTCTCTTGAAGAGCTGAAAAAGAAAATAACAGAATTACTTGCCCAAAAACCGCATACGCCGGCAGAAATAGCCGAGAAAATAGAAGCGGAGAAAGAGAGAGTCAGTGAAGTCATCCAGTATTTATTGGAGGAAGGTGAATGGAAGATGCAGGATGGAATGATACATATTTCAAAATAAGTTACTACCTTTGCAAAGTAACTCAAAAATAACACACCATGCCGAACTTTTTTAAATCTTTCTTCTCCGGTAAGTCGGAAACTCCGGAAAGTGAAAAACAGAAAAACGATCAGAAAAATTTCGAGATTTTCAAATACGACGGTTTACGTGCGCAACGCATGGGACGTCCGGATTATGCAGTAAAATGTTTTACAGAAGCTCTTGCCATCCAGAAAGAGTTTGAAACAATGGGTTATCTTAGCCAACTCTACATTCAAATGGGAGAAACGGCAAAAGCCCGCGAACTGTTGGAAAAAATGGCTGCCATGGAACCTCATCTCACGAGTACTTTCCTGACACTGGCAAATGTATGCTTCATCCAGGAAGATTATCAGGCCATGGAAGAGGCTGCCAATAAAGCAATTGCCATTGAGGAAGGAAATGCCGTAGCTCATTATCTGCTAGGAAAAGCCCGTAAGGGACAAAACGACGACCTAATGACCATTGCCCATCTCACCAAAGCGATCACTTTGAAAGACGATTTCATCGAAGCCCGCCTGCTACGTGCAGAAGCTTTGCTGAACCTGAAACAGTATAAAGAAATGATGGAGGATATAGACGCTGTACTTGCTCAAAATCCGGAGGAAGAAACTGCCATGCTCCTGCGTGGAAAAGTGAAAGAATCCAACGGTCAGGGCGAGGAAGCGGAAGAGGATTACAAACTGGTGACGGAAATAAACCCGTTCAACGAACAGGCTTACCTTTATTTAGGACAACTTTATATCAATCAGAAGAAGCTGACGGAAGCCATCGGACTGTTTGATGAAGCCATCGAACTGAATCCGAACTTTGCAGAGGCCTACAAAGAACGCGGACGTGCTAAATTACTGAATGGTGATAAGGATGGTTCTGTAGAGGACATGAAGAAGTCTTTGGAACTGAATCCGAAGGAGGAAGCTGGTCTGAATGGAGAATTCAAAAACTTGGGACCGAAACCGGAGGCACTGCCGGGAATCTTTTAAAATAAGACCGAAAGCCTATCATTATATAGTGTAGGAACTATCAGAAACGACGGATTGATATCAGCTTGATAAGCTGAAAGTCTTCCATTATATAGTGTAGAAACTATCAGGACGGATTGACATCAACATTGATAAGGCTGAAAGCCTTCCATTATATAGCGTAGAAACTATCAGGACGGATTGACATCAACATTGATAAGGCTGAAAGCCTTCCA
>ERZ773183.2287-NODE-2287-length-13417-cov-5.766577_pt1 | contig 13417 bp, 11 predicted proteins | sample MGYA00580532_ERZ773183 | MGnify/ENA primary metagenome ERZ773183 (study PRJEB29015, sample SAMEA2737791) | human gut metagenome | biome: human gut; feature: human-associated habitat; material: faeces | place: China | collected 2012 ... | reverse complement strand
TGACCGTGCCGGCCGATGACGTGGCGAAGGTCGAGCAGTTCAAGGATCTCATCGCTTCCGAGACGCTCGCCACCTCCTTCAACGTGAAGGAAGGCGGCTCCGAGCTCAGCGTGGAGGTTGCCAAGGCCTGAACTGAACGAAGCTCGGTCGGCTTGCGATTATTCCAAGCTGCGGCTAGAGTAATCCCTTGGCTTTCGAGCCGCCGTGGCGTTGCCCACCGCGGCTCGAGTCCACTCAAGACTTGATTTGTGTCCGTGCCGCGCAGCCGCGTTCCTTACGCGGTTGGCGCGCACGGAAACAGATCGTTAAGCGAATGGTTCTCAGTACCATCCATGTGAGTCAAGCACACATTCTTGAGAAGCAGTCGCGCCGCCGGACGGCGGATTCAACGGGTTCGCCCAAGTGGGTGGATTCCAAGAATCCGCTGTCCGGTTTTTTCTATGTGCGAATAAATGTGGCTAACGCGGAATTTAGCTACACTTATTCGGTTAAGTGTAGCTAACGCAAAAAATATTCATATCTTTCCATTTGGAATTGAAAATGGAAAGATATGAATAGGTATACCAATGAGTATACGTATATGCGGATTATTCCACTTGAAAGTCTTCTGTCTCTATATGCCGAACCTCGTTGCAATGCTCGTGAGAACTGTAACGCTATGGTAATGTAGGGGTGCTTGAACATATCTGTGAAGGAGCAGATTATGACTTTGCTGGCGCACAAGGACGCGGATGGCGGTGTGCAGACGTTGCGTGACCATCTTCACAATGCGGGTGACTTAGCGGAAAGCTATGAATCGGAGTTTTCTCAGATTCCGCGAATGGCGGCGCTCCTGCATGATGTTGGAAAGGTCGCGCAACAGTTTCAAACGTATCTGATATCAGGCAAGGGACGTCGTGGTGAGATTCCTCATGCGAGGCAGGGTGCGTTCGTCGTCAATGACCTGCCGATTTCGAATTCGGCAGCGGAAATCGTGAAAGAGATTCTTGAACTTGTTATTGCAAAACATCATGGAGAGCTTCCTGATTGCATCAATGAAATCGGTGATGAGGCTTTTCTCACAGGTTTTACGGAAGCAGATAAACAGAATCCTAAATATGCGTATGGGGAAATCAAACAGGGGCTACATGATTTGGATCTCGACTTGCAAGACACCTTCCAGCAGGCCGAAAAAGATGTTTTCGATTTTGCAGGACGAACTAAATTGCTGAAATTGTCGAAAGATAGTCGTTATTTCTACTCGGGATTACTAGTTAAATACGTTTATTCTCGTTTGATTGATGCCGATAGAACAGATACGGCTTATTTTGAGACGAAAGAGCAATATCATCCGATCAAGGCGGATTGGTCGGAACTGATTCGCCGTCTTGACGAAAGCATGAAATCATTCGATTCGACATCCGAAATCAATAAAATCCGTCAACAGATTACGGAACAGTGCCGTCAAGCTGGGAGCAGAGAGACAGGGATTTACCGATTGTCGGTTCCGACCGGAGGCGGTAAAACGTTGGCTTCGTTGAATTTCGCCTTGCATCATGCTTTGGAAACAGGGAAAAGACGAATCATTTATGTGATTCCGTACTTGTCTATTACGTCACAGACCGTGGCAACATTCCGGAATATGCTTGGTCTGGATGCTGACAGCAATATTGTGCTGGAGCATTACTCCACCGCGGGCCTTCAGAATTCCGGTAACACGGGATCTATCGGCACAAGTGAGGAAGAGGATGCGAAGGAACGTCAACGTAAACTGGCGTCTGAACGTTGGGATAATCCGATCATCGTGACTACGATGGTCGAATTCTTGGAAACGGTTATGTCGGCGCGTGGTACGAAACTTCGTAAATTCCACAACATGGCCAATAGCGTCATCATTTTTGATGAGATTCAGTCGCTTCCATTGAATATCATCAATCCGTTTAATGAAGTTGTGAGTTTTCTTTCGACGATATTGGACTCGACTATTCTGCTGTGCTCAGCTACGCAGCCTTTATTGGAACGAACGGCGCGAAAGAATCTGCGTCTGTCAGACGAGCCTGATCTTATCGACAATACTGATGGTTACGAAGAGAAGCTCAAGCGTACCCGGATTATTGCTTCACAGGAAAGCAAGAGTTGCGAGGAACTTGCGAACATCATATATGAGCAGGCACTTCGGAACGGCAATTGTCTGTCTATCGTCAACACGAAGAGTGAAGCGCGCAAAATGTATCAGTGTTTGCAAGAGCTCAATGCTGACGGGCAGTTTGAGTTGATTCATTTGAGTACTGCCATGTGTGGCAAACATAGGGCAGACCAGTTAGCGAGAATAAAGGTGTTAACTGATCCTCATGATTCCAAGCCGGTGATTTGCGTAAGCACGCAGCTTATCGAAGCGGGAGTGGACCTTTCGTTCGCATGCGTAGTCAGGGCGATGGCTGGTCTGGATAGCATTATGCAAGCGGCTGGCAGGTGCAACAGGAATGGTGAATCGAAAGAAATCAAGGATGTGTATGTCTATCCGTTGCAAGGTGAGGAAAGGTTCAAGGACTATCTTCCAGAGATTCACAGAGGCAAAAAGCTCACTTTGCAGATTATGGGTGAGCATCCTGATGCTGATCTGCTTTCTACTGGCATGCTCAATGAGTTTTATGGCATGCTGCTTCAAAGTGAGGATCGAGATGGCGGCAATAGTTTGCTGGATGGTCCGCTTTGGAAAAAGGAAAACGCTGGAAAAACGATTTATGAGTTGCTGGCATACAACGAAAGCCAACGTAAGCAATTCGAGAACAATACGATGGGGGAGAGATACAATCCGTTTTTTGCCCAGGCGTTCAAAACGGTCGGCAATGAATATCGTGTGATTCCGAAAATCACGCACAATGTTGTGGTTCCCTATGGCAATGCGATGGAATTACTGGATATGTTGGGCCACGGTGAGTTGAGGGAGAAGATTGCGATTCTGCGGCGGCTACAGGAATACACGGTTTCCCTTTTCGATTACGAATACAAGATTTTGAACGAAAAACATGCGATTTCCATCGCTAGCGAGGATTTCGATATTTGCGTTCTGAATGGAGATTATTACAAAGGCGAATATGGCGTGGTGACAGAGACGGACATGTCTCTGTTGATGATATGAAAGGGCAGTGGTTCTCCTGCAGGTCGATGGGAATCTGCAGGAGAGTTTCGTTTGGTAAATACGCATGTTGTACATATTTTCAATCCACGCCATGAATGTGGCGACAGTAGGAAAACCTACTTATACAAGAATAACTGGTTGATTGTTGATTGAGAAACACTCAAAGAGTTCTATGTACAACAAGTGTAAAATGTGCTATATTGACAGTGGCTGGTTGAGGGAACGATTAACGAAGGAGTTATATGCAACGACATCGCAACTCAATTGAATATGAGGTATCAGGCAGATATGCGTTGTTCTCGGAAGCAGCAACACGTGTTGGGGGTGAGAAATTTTCGTATCAGGTGCCAACGTACCAAGCTTTGAAAGGCATTACGGAAAGCATCTATTGGAAGCCAACTTTTATGTGGGTTATTGACGCTGTTCGTGTGATGAACAGAGTTCAGACTGAAGGAAAGGGAATTCGACCCATCAAAATGAGCGGTGGCAATGATCTTTCGTACTACACGTATCTCAAAGACGTGCGTTATCAGGTTTTGGCTCATTTCGAATGGAATGATCAGCGTGAAGATCTTGTCGCTGACCGCGACGAAAACAAACATCATAATATCGCCTTGAGATCCGTTCAGAAAGGCGGTCGCCGAGACATATTCTTGGGGACGCGCGAGTGCCAGGGGTATGTGGAACCATGTGAGTTCGGATCTGGCGAAGGGTTTTATGACGGTTATGGCGAGTGGAATATGGGATACATGTTCCATGGATTCACGTATCCGGATGAAAACGAGGACCACGATTTTATCGCCCGATTCTGGTCGCCTGTTATGTCCGACGGCATCATCGAATTTGAGCGTCCGGAATCCACGAAATTGGATGGACGAATTATCAGGAAAAACCAGAGCGTCAAGGAATTCGCTTTGGGGAGCAATCTGCAGCCGGTGGGAGAGGAGTGAGTGATGAGCCTGTCGAACAATCTGTTGCTTATCAACGAATCTGTGCACAACGCCGCCGGAAAAATTCCGAGAAGTGGCGACGGTTCTACGCTTGACATTAGGAAAGCCTTGATTCCTCCGGGGCATACGACACTTCCGACACTATTGACGCTAGGGGTAAACGAGAATGGTGAGATACTACGGCTTCTGAGGGAAAAACAAACGATTGTTATCCCGTGCACAGAAAGTTCCATGGGACGCACCATCAAGCCGGTACCGCATCCTCTGTTTGATCAGCTCCAATATCTCGACTTGCATTTCGACAAGGAGAAAACCTCCATGTATTTGGAGCAGCTTGCCGCTTGGAAAGGCGACAACGTCAAACTTAATGCCATCTATCGATGCGTCTCGGAACACAGCATCAGCGAAGAAGCCGCTCGATTCAATGTGGAAATAACCGAAAAAGACCGGAAAGCAGGTGTTTGCTTCGAAGTTGAAATTGGGCTGCAAAACTCAGATGTCTCGAACGATCCCGATATACAGGCGCAATGGATTTCTTATTTGTACCATGATCGACAGAAAAAAGGGAAGGATATGTTCGGAGAGGACCTATATGCTCCGATATTGAACTTCCCTAAGAAAATTGTCAGCGTAAATGGCAACGCCAAACTGTTATCGGCAAACGATTCAACGAATTTCACCTATCGAGGGCGCTTCGCATCCAAAGAGGAGGCTTTGCAAGTCGATGGTGAAACATCGCAGAAGATACATTCGACGCTGCAATGGTTGGTCAATAATCATGGAACGATTACCGATACCCAGGCCATAGTCATCTGCTCGGTGAAAAACCCCAACGAAAAGCCGAAGCTTGACCCTCAGGAAGGTTCTTATGATTTTGGCTCTTTGTTCTCATCGGATGTGGACGAGCCGGAAGCTCCCCGCAACGATATTGCAGATGCGCTGACCGCAACAAACTTTCAATACGCACAAGTTTTTTCGAAGGTACTACGCGGATATGGCAATGCTAACAAACTCAAAAAGCATGCCGACCCAATGATGATTGTCATTCTGGATGCGGCGACATCAGGGCGTTTGAGCGTTACATATTATCGTGAACTTTCAAAACACGAATATGTCGAAAGTATCCTGCGGTGGCATGTTGATGCGGCATGGCCGTTGAAAATGTACGACAAAGAAAAAAAGAAGTTTGTCGCATATGAAGGTGCGCCACCATTTGCCGACATCATCAGCTGCGCATATGACGTGTCAGACAGAAGCAGCAAAGCCTATAAACGTTTTGCGAAAAACACGAAAAAGCAGCTTATAGAATGCATGTTCGGAGGAGAATCGCTTCCCCGCTTCATATTGGACGCCACATACCACAGAGTCACTAAACCTATGGGATATGACGCTCCAGGAGCATGGCTAAGAGATTTTGAAATCGCATGCAGCCTATGGAAAAAACATTACATTGACGACGCGAGGAAGCAAAACAAACAGGAGGACACGATATCCATGTACCTTGAACCAACACGAAATGACCGCGACTACTTATACGGGAGATTGCTGGCACTCGCGGACCGCTTTGAAAACGGTGTCCTGTATAAGCAAGGAATCAGTGACACCCGTCCGACCAATGCCGTTAAGCTCATGAGCAATTTCGTCGCAAAGCCGTTTACAACATGGGGAACGCTGTGGAAGCAACTGATGCCCTACCTGAAATCGGCGAATGGCGCGCCCTGGTTCCAGAACAGCGTGGATGAGGTCATGGCGCTTTTCAAAGAAGGAGACTTCGAAGATAACCGTGCACTTTCACCGCTCTTTCTGCTCGGTTATTCATGCCAGCGAAGGGAGTCTATGCGTAAAGCGCAAGAAGCATCCCAGAAGAGCAAAGAAAACTAGTGTTTAGTTTTTGAAGTTATCGACGTTGATTATCAAAGAAAAAGTTAAGGAGTCATATCATGGCAGCTTTGGAAAACAAGATTGATTTCGCAGTCGTTTTTGCGTCTAATAATGCCAATCCTAATGGTGATCCGTTGAATGGCAATCGTCCACGAACCACATCGGAAGGGCTGGGCGAGGTTTCTGACGTTGCACTGAAAAGGAAGATTCGCAATCGCCTGCAAGATGCTGGTGAAACGATTTTCGTGCAGTCCGATGACCGTTCCGATGACGGCGCAAAATCATTGTCGGACCGTTTCAACACATATTTGAAAACCTTGCCGAAAGAAGAGCAGAAACAGAAGAACCTGGTGTTCCAGAAAGTGTGCGAACAGTGGCTTGACGTACGTGCGTTCGGACAAGTATTCGCATTCAAAAAAGCTAAGGATGTTGACGAAGTTTCCTTGGGCGTGCGCGGTCCGGTTTCCATTCAGGCTGCGTTCTCGGTTGAACCCATCGCCATTGACGACGTGCAGATCACTAAGTCAGTGAACAGTGAAACCACGGACACCGGTAAGAAATCCTCCGATACCATGGGAATGAAATACCGTGTTTCCGGCCGTGCGGTGTATGCGACGTATGGCAGCATCAGCCCACAGCTTGCCGAAAAAACCGGGTTTACTGCAGAAGACGCCGAAAAAATCAAGGAAGCTCTCGTCACGTTGTTTGAGAATGATGAAAGTTCGGCTCGTCCTGCGGGGTCCATGGAAGTGTTGGACGTTGTGTGGTTCACGCACAACAGCAAGTCAGGGCAATACTCTTCCGCCAAAGTTCATCGTTCCGTTTCCGTTAATGTGGACGGAACGGTGGCAGTGAATGGATCTTCTATTCCCGACTTGCGGTACGAAGTGATTGAAGGACGCTGAAGCGTTTGGAATTGAGAGAGTAAGGGGTGTTGCATGAAAGGGCCAGAAGGATATCCGGAAGAAGATTGGCTGGCCCTTTCGGGCATCCAGCATTTCTCATTCTGCAAACGACAGTGGGCTCTTATCCATATCGAACAGCTGTGGTCAGAGAATTATTTGACCACAGCTGGGCATCTGGAACATGAACGCGCCCACGATTATGCGGCTTCTGAATCTCGCGGCGATACGCTGATCATGCGGGATTTGAGAGTCTATTCGCGAGCGCTCGGCATAACTGGAGCCTGTGATGTTGTGGAATTCCATAAGTCTAATGATGGTGTTCCGCTTCACGGAAGAGACGGATTGTGGTTGCCATATCCGATTGAATACAAACACGGCAAATCCAAAACGATTGATGCTGATCGTTTACAGCTATGCGCGGAAGCGATGTGCTTGGAAGAAATGCTCGCGTGTGATATTCCTGAAGGTGCTTTGTTTTATCGACAGACAAAACGTCGTGAGCGGGTAAAATTGGACGAAGATCTTCGCAACATGGTCGAAGCTGACTTCTTGCAAATGCATGATCTTTTCTCCCGCGGATGGACTCCTAAAGTGAAACAGACCAGATCGTGTTCGTCATGTTCTCTACGGGATTTGTGCCTGCCTGAATTACGGAAGGTGAAATCGGCAAAAGCATATATCGAAGAACGGCTCAAGGAAAGCGGGGAGTGATGAAGCGGCTGTTAAACACGCTGTTTGTGATGACGGAAGATGCCTATCTTGCTTTGGAGAACGACAATGTTGTGATTCATCAGAATGACAAAACCTTGGCGAAAGTGCCGTTACGGTCAATTGAGGGAATCATGTGTTTCTCGTATAAGGGTGCTTCGCCTGCTCTTATGGGGCGCTGCGGCAAACTGGGCGTTTCTATGGCATTCTATTCACCGAGAGGCCATTATTACTGTTCCGTGTTAGGGGAGGAGAATCGTAATGTGCTACTTCGCCGTGAACAATTTCGAGTCGCGGATGACGAACAAAAATCTTTGTGTTACGCGAAATCTTTCATTGTTGGAAAACTTTACAATGCGAAATGGGTGCTCGAACGTACGAAACGTGATCATGCTTTGCGGGTAAATATTGACCGACTTGCCGAGCAGAGCGGCAAATTGTCGGCGGCATTGTTAGAAGCTCGGAAAAGTTTGACGGTTGATGAGTTGAGGGGTGTCGAAGGGCTTGCTGCCAAAGATTATTTCTACGCTTTTGACGATTTGGTCCTGAAGAATAAAGATGATTTCTTTTTCACCAATAGGTCGAGGAGGCCTCCGCTGGACAGACTAAATGCATTGTTGTCTTTTTGCTACTCCATATTGACGAATGATTGCATTGCGGCTTTGCAAGGCGTGGGGCTGGATCCGTATGTTGGTTTTATGCATACGGATCGGCCCGGGAGAGCCTCTCTGGCATTGGATCTGGTTGAAGAGTTTCGCCCGGTGTTGGCTGACCGCTTTGTGCTGACATTGGTTAATACAGGCGCTGTTAAGCCGGGGGATTTTGAAATACGGGAGAATGGTGGTGTGCTGCTGTCTGATTCCGGGCGGAAGAAAGTGCTTACGGCGTGGCAGAAAAAGAAGAGCGATCAGATTCTTCATCCGTTCCTGCAAGAAAAAATTTCATGGGGGTTGGTTCCGTATGTGCAAGCGCTGCTGCTAGCTCGATCGTTGCGGGGTGATCTTGATGATTACCCGCCATTTATGTGGAAGTAAAAGGTGCGTAGCTGTGTGTGGCGGTATGCGATGATTCGTGGTGATACGTTATTGGAGGTGAAAAACCATGATGGTTGTGGTTGCGTACGATGTGAGTACGGAAACCCCTGAGGGGAAGCGTCGTCTTCGTTTGGTGGCGAAGATATGCATGAAATACGGACAGCGTGTGCAGAACAGTGTTTTCGAATGCTCGGTGAGTCCTTCCGATTATCTGGTGTTGGTGCACGATTTGCTGAAGATTGCCAATACCGATGAGGACAGCCTGCGCTTTTATAAACTTGGCGCTCGATATGCGGATAGGATTGAGCATTATGGACGTGAACGGAGTTTGCCGGTTAATGATGTGATGATGATATAGCACAGGCAAAATGGCATGGTGCCATAACGATATGGTGTGGGGTATGCTGGGTTGAGCGTTTGAGTGTGCCGTCCGGTATTCAGAGTGTGTTTTCTAGCCAGCAGTATTGTGTTTTCGGCAAGGTGGCCGGTCTTGGAATGGTGTTTGTGCGAAGTGTAAGCGCTCATGATAAGGGACGTCTTTCGCACCTGAAAAACTATCGAAATCCGAATTGTGATTTTCGTGGGGCGTTTTGAAAACTAAATAATGGACATTAAAATGAGACAGAAAGCCAGTTGCTCGTTTTAGACATGTTGTTCGTCGTATCGGCGGTGTTGTTTGATATGCTTAAAGCTAGGCAGCTGGCTTGCGTCTCAAAAAGCGGACAAAAATGTCCAGCTGCACTGTCGCTCTCCTCATGGAGAGCGTGGATTGAAATCGGAGCCGAGGCCGTCTTATCCACCTTGCCCGCGTCGCTCTCCTCATGGAGAGCGTGGATTGAAATTTCGCTTTGTTTCGTCTGCCCATAATCACCGTCCGTCGCTCTCCTCATGGAGAGCGTGGATTGAAATCCGCGATAGCGCCTACCGCACCCCCCACATTGCCGGTCGCTCTCCTCATGGAGAGCGTGGATTGAAATGTCAAGTCCGCAACGCAAAATACCGTCATTGTCAAGTCGCTCTCCTCATGGAGAGCGTGGATTGAAATTGTTGGGATGAAATGCTCGAAACGACGAACTCGTCGCTCTCCTCATGGAGAGCGTGGATTGAAATCATGCGTTTTCGTTGGCAACCCCCACATGCCCCCGTCGCTCTCCTCATGGAGAGCGTGGATTGAAATCGCGAATAATCAGATCTGCGCTCGGTATCTGCTGTCGCTCTCCTCATGGAGAGCGTGGATTGAAATACCGGCATTGACAATGACGGTATTTTGCGTTGCGGGTCGCTCTCCTCATGGAGAGCGTGGATTGAAATGCAAGCACTTTCGAACACGTTTGCCACCAATGCCGGTCGCTCTCCTCATGGAGAGCGTGGATTGAAATAACAATCGTATGAATCAGATCAATACGGTAGGCTGTCGCTCTCCTCATGGAGAGCGTGGATTGAAATTCTCTCCCGGTCAGCATCGACATTGATGGATTGTCGCTCTCCTCATGGAGAGCGTGGATTGAAATAGTTGGGATCAATGCGTGCGCGCTGCACAGGCCGGAGTCGCTCTCCTCATGGAGAGCGTGGATTGAAATGAAGACTACTATGAACAGCTCCTCCGCGAATGGTCGCTCTCCTCATGGAGAGCGTGGATTGAAATAGGAAGCTCTCGCGGCGCGCCACTGTGTCGAATAACGTCGCTCTCCTCATGGAGAGCGTGGATTGAAATAGCCAACAGGTGCTGAAGAACGAGACCCTGCGGGACGTCGCTCTCCTCATGGAGAGCGTGGATTGAAATACGTACTGGAAATTGCACGAGTTGTATGTGCGTAGGTCGCTCTCCTCATGGAGAGCGTGGATTGAAATGCGAACTCGTCCAGGAAACAGTGCAGGGGAGTGGCGGTCGCTCTCCTCATGGAGAGCGTGGATTGAAATCGATCCGGTAGACGCCGGACTGTTGTGTGACGGTGGTCGCTCTCCTCATGGAGAGCGTGGATTGAAATGTGGACTTGCAAGGACTGTGCTTATGCCGACACGTAGTCGCTCTCCTCATGGAGAGCGTGGATTGAAATAAGCATCCACTGAGCGTCAGCGCTGTTGCGGCGGCAGTCGCTCTCCTCATGGAGAGCGTGGATTGAAATACATGAGTCCACCGGCTCCCAGCCGGATAGGATGCGTCGCTCTCCTCATGGAGAGCGTGGATTGAAATTCGATCCACCATGCCGCCGACGTTTTGTTGGCGTCGCTCTCCTCATGGAGAGCGTGGATTGAAATTCGTGGGGCGAACCGCACGGTCAGCCATAGGACGGGTCGCTCTCCTCATGGAGAGCGTGGATTGAAATCAAAACTTCCGTCCTCCCTTTGCAGGATGCCGTCAGTCGCTCTCCTCATGGAGAGCGTGGATTGAAATTTGTACACCGTGTTTTTCGCTGCTGGCCGCATGCGTCGCTCTCCTCATGGAGAGCGTGGATTGAAATGGAAGTGAAGGCACGCTGAAGCGTCTTGTCATCCGGTCGCTCTCCTCATGGAGAGCGTGGATTGAAATTGATTGTCCAGCCATGCCTGGCATGCCCGATGCGTGGTCGCTCTCCTCATGGAGAGCGTGGATTGAAATTGCAAATGACGAACGTGCTGAGTGACGAAGCCTTGTCGCTCTCCTCATGGAGAGCGTGGATTGAAATCGTACTCCAGCTGGGTTTTGCAATGCTACTGCCGTCGCTCTCCTCATGGAGAGCGTGGATTGAAATATCGAGCACGCCGAGCGCGTTGCTGCCGACGTTACGTCGCTCTCCTCATGGAGAGCGTGGATTGAAATCACGGGGTATCGGCCTTATACTGTATGACGCGTTTTGTCGCTCTCCTCATGGAGAGCGTGGATTGAAATCGCGCGTTGGGCCAAACCCGACGAGATGGCACCGGTCGCTCTCCTCATGGAGAGCGTGGATTGAAATTGGCTGTACGACACGATCGACGTGACCGCGCAGAGTCGCTCTCCTCATGGAGAGCGTGGATTGAAATTTGAGCATGCGGAGCATGACGTTGGCGGTCGTGTCGCTCTCCTCATGGAGAGCGTGGATTGAAATCGGTGTCTGCATCGTTCTGGCCGCCGCGTGGATGTTGCTCTCCCTGTTTATGTCCAGTGTTCCCCGCACATGCGGGATTCCACATGTGCGGGACTGCTAGCAACGGAAAACCAGGGTTTTTGTCCGCTCGGGGCGACTTCAACGGTAATACGAGCAGGAACTGCGACTGGGTGTTTCGCATGGGGTCGCTTCTGAAAGCTATGTAAAAGAAATAGTGTATGTGAAAACGGTCGGGTGGGTGCGGATGCACGAGAAATTGGCTAACCTGTCGAATTTCTGTTTTACTTTGGTCGTTCATCTCGTGAGTGGTCGTCAAGCTAGACATATTGTGTCCCATGGGATGCAACATGTCATATGGAAATACATATGACTGGCGAATATCGCCAATGGTTCAGCCGGATAAAGGACCGGAACGCAAAAGCCCGAATCAGCGCGAGACTCCGATTGCGCTTCTAGATGGGGCGGCCGGTGGGTGACCTGCATACGGTTGGTGACGGGGCCAGCGCGCTGAGGTTCAATTTCGGTCCCGGCTACCGTGTTTGCTCCGCGCAGAAGAGCGACTCGCTCATGTTGCTGCTTTATCGGTGGCCGAGCTTGACGATTCGGCGTTGCGGCAGGCCGTAATCGGCGATATGACCAAAGCGAAGGGTATGGGGCAGATCACGAAGGAGGCGGGTGTGGGACGTGAAAGCCTTTACAAGAGCCTCGACAGGAATGTCAACCCGAGCTTCCATACCATTATGAAGGGATCGTGCACGCTCTCGGCGGCAGGCTGACAATCCAACCCGCATAAGCTTGACTTTACGACCATCATGCAGTGGCCGCCCGAGCATTGGAAAAGGGCGATCGCTGACCATATTGTTGCGACATATGTGGAGAGATGTTCGTGGTGAGCTTGACGTACATAACATCGTAAAACTTCGGTCGTCTGGTTTGTTCTGCGGCTCATCAGTGAGGGAAAATGCTTAATTATGCCGCCTATCTCGCCTATATATGGCAGATTTTGAGGTTCGTACGGAGGCTTCTCGCTTATATATGGCAGGTGTACGTGCGAAAAGCGCCAAAAATATGCCCCCTAAGTGGCTTTTCTCGAAAGGCATGTGCTATATGTAAGCGAGAAACCTCCGGTCAGATGCCAAATCTGCCATATATAAGCCAGATATCACGGTTCAGCTCAGATGAACTGGGTGTATGTCCATGCATTTCGATGATTGGGGTGTATCGAGAGTTTCGAGTTGGTTTCAATGACAATCCGAGGGGTGAAAGCGAGTTTATGGGCACGCGTGCGGGGTCTCAGATGCGCAGGACTCCTCACGCAGCGCATATCACAATCCTAGCCAAGCACGTAGGTCATGAATTTCCTGATTGCAGATGCCATGAGCCATTCCTAGATATTCGAAGTAGGTGAGATTGCCGGTTTGCGCGAGTTTGTTGCGCGCACACTGTTGGTCGGATAGTGGAATTGTGCGGTCTTCGCTGCCGTAACAGAGTGCGAATCGCGTGCGTCCGGTCGCGGGCAAGGGCTCAGCGGTTTCACCTTTGAATGACGGACTCATCAAAATCGCCATATCGAACACATCGGGATGTTCCGCAACCATGCGATACGATAGGTATCCGCCTTGCGAAAACCCAATTAATACTTTACGGAACCGCACATATGCGGGCGAATCCAGCAATCGTACGATGGCATCGCCCACGGCACTGCACTCACGTCGACGCTCTTCTACGGAACATCCATCTGGATACCAGT